>CEON01047650.1_pt1 | contig 15400 bp, 12 predicted proteins | sample 530291 | NCBI WGS metagenome assembly CEON01 (sample SAMEA2619888, study PRJEB7988) | marine metagenome | biome: marine biome (ENVO:00000447); feature: surface water layer (ENVO:00002042); material: "saline water (ENVO:00002010), including plankton (ENVO:xxxxxxxx)" | depth 5 m
CCAGCCGCTCTACTATGTCCACCAGCATATCTGAAGTATCCCTCAACATCCAATAGTTTTGGGTGTAATGTTATGTCACCTCTTGCACCATCCAAGTTAGTCGATTCAGTTCCATAGTTACCATCTATATAAACTTTATATGGTGATGCAAAATAACCATTTGTTACAAAAGTGTAATAACCTGTAGTGTTTTCATACTCAGTTGCTACCCTAAAACTCCTTGGATTAAAATTATCAGCCACATCATCAACCTTAAAATGTAATTTCAATAGTTCAGTCTGATTTCCGTCACCATTACCAAACGTATGAGTGCCTCCATTATGTGAAACCATTGTTATTCTTAACCAATCATACCTACTATCACTAGCTGATTTTTCATTACCAGCACTAGCTATACCATCCGTGTATCCAACATTTGAATAGTGAACCACCTCGTATGAATAATGTGCACCACCACTACCATCATCACCCTCAGTCCAACTATTTATGTAAGCACCTTTTTCTACGTGTGTTGAATCGTGAGTCCAAGTAAATAGGTCATTATCAAATACCAAATCTAAACGAAAAGATGTAACACTAGCTCCATTATCATCAAGGGTGACCGCTACAGTCATAACCGAGTCTCTCCAAGCATCAAAGTTGTTATTCTTATAAGCAGGAGTAGACGTATCATCAGCCAAGTATGTTCTCAAGTTGTGAGTTACTTGGTCTCTCCACCAAAACTTAGGTGTCTTGTATTCTCTTGATTGTAAAAGCCTTATAATTGGTGTTTGAGAATATGCAAAACTCATAACCAATAATAGGCCTAATAAAAATTTACGCAATGTAAATCTCCTCTAAATATATTGTTGGCGTAACCTTTTTAGAACAAAAAAAGTTGGACTTTTATTTCACTATATAAATATTATATATATGTTGAAAAATATGTAGCTTGGAATTAATTTGTGTCAAATCTCACAACAAATGTCAATGCTAATTCTTTTTCATTTTTAATTGGCATTGCTGGTTTTCCAATGGCTAATAATTCATTATCATCATTGTATAAACCTATCGCTGTGACATAGGGAGCAAAATCACTATGTGTAGTGGCACCTATAAATTCTGTTCCCATTCTATAACCATTTGTGTCGAAACTACCTGTAGAAAAACCAATGCTCTCATATTGAAATTGGTCATCTAATGTATCAGTTCGATATAAAAATTCTTGTCTTGGAAAAGTATCAATATTTACACTACCACTTCTACCAACACGAGCACTTTTATTATTTGTGAATTGAAATTCATTTTCACCAACTATACAAACATACTCTCTTTCGTATATAGTTTGAGTGGATTTGAAATCAATTGTGAAACCATCACTACCTTCCAAGGTTCCTACTGTGGAATAAGAACCAGTATCGGTAATGACTAACAAACCATCATCGTAAAAAACATTTCCAACAACACTACCGCTATTTTGTGCAGTTGGAACTCTCTTTGCATAACTTGAAGAAAACGCAACATCATAGAGATTTCCTCTACCATCGTCTATAATAGTAAATGTGCCAGTCGTGCTATTATCAACAAGTTTTATGGAATTAGGTTTTAATCTTTCACCATAAAATTTTTGTGGTAAAGATATGGCGGTTGCAGTTGAGTGAATGTTTCTTGTAAATGGTCGTCGTAAAGATTCAGAAGTATTTGATAAAAAATTCTCAGAAGTATATTTTACGACCGCATCTGAACCAGTAGGAACACCTCTAATCAAATCTATATGTCCTCTCATCTGTCTAATATCTTTGTAATAAAGATTATTAATCATATGATAATTTGGGACTTTATAAAATATAGAACCAGATATAGTTTTGGATGTACCTGTTTGTGTTGAAAAATCAAATAGAGTGCTGTCAGTTCCTTTTGTTAAAGGGACTGCAAATACACCACTACCACTATCTCTTTCTGTAAATGAAAAGGATTTATAAACCTCGAATGATGTTAGGGATACATCTGTTGGTTCAAGATTTTTCTTGAATGACATGGTTCACCCTTAGAAATCTAATTTAACTTTGATTAAGGCTTCTCTTGATTTTGATTTTATAATTGGTTTACTTAATTTAGCAACCGCTAATAATTCATTATCATCATTATACATACCGACTGTTGTTATGTAAGTTTTTGGGTCTGTTTGAAGACCAGGTATTATTCTCTTTACACCTGCGATTGATTCTGTATAATAGGTTTCATTAGTAGTCGCATTAAAGTCGTTTGCAGTAGCTCTAACAAAATAATGTCTCGATGTGATTTGTTCTTGCCTTTTAGCTTGAAAGTATTCACCTTTCTTGACTAATTGAAAAAATGCATCGTTATTACCGCCATCAGCATTTGAACCACTTTTTATTTGACCACCACTTATGTTTTCTAAATCTGCTTCAATTCTATTTGAGTTTAATATGAGTAAACCAATTGTTGGATAGAATTTACCGTAAGTGCCATTAGAACCCTCTGAAGCTGCTGCTGTTTTAATCGTAGTTCCACCAACTAAACTACCAGAAACGATATTGAATTCAGGTGAAAAATTTCTACGTGAGTCATTACCTGCTGCAAAAGTTGATGAGTCATCAATTAACTTAATTGTTACACCTCTACTACCACTTAATTGTAGCTCCCAACCACCAGGTTCTATTGACTCTCTTGTTCTAGCTCGATTAAATGAGATTGCAAATATATCATCTGCAGTGTGACTACCAAATACAAACTTTGATGTTTGGGGTGGATTAATGAGATTATTTAATTGTCCGTATACAGCTGCTGATGGTCTTTCACCAACGACACCTATACCACCAAGAGAACCACTACCAGCGTAGTGTCCATATGCTATACCAAACTGAACGGATGCTGACGCATTTGATGCTGGACTATTTTTGAATACATCTAAACTATAATCACCTGTGCTACCACTTTGAACACTTGATGTAAAAAATGTTGTAATCTTTGAAGCACCATCTTGAAAGATACCTGACGTAACTAAAGCGACATCGTTTACAACATCACCATTATCTGAAAGGTCAAATTCTTTATATAAACTCATCTTTTATCTCCTAACCAGAGTATGAAGTTCCACCATTTGAACTTGTCGTTGTTTCGACAACCTCTGGTGAATCAGGTGAAATGGTTGAACCCTCGTCTTTTTTAACTTGAATTGATACTATATTTTTAAGACCAGATGTATTACCCTCAACAGACACGACTGCTGTTGCGTTCTCACTTATAGATTGTGCAACTAACACTGCACTTTCTCCTACAAGTGTCTTCTTTGCAGGAACTGATTCAAATTTTACTATGTTAGTATTTGATATACGAAATGTAAAAGTTTCTTGTATATCGGTTGATGGGTTAATTGGTATCGGTGTTAACTTTTCAACGTTTGAATTTGTTAAATTAGAAATTCTAATTGAGTTTCCTGCTAAAGAATTTCTTACCAAAAAACTATTAAAAGTTTGTCGATTAGGGACTGCTTCTAATAAATTCATATTTTCTATAACTGAACCATAAGAATCGGTTCCGTTAGGATGTGTGACATCAAATAGAGTATAATCTATTTCTTCGTCACTCAATGCAAATTTTGTAATTTGAAAGTTACCACCTTGTGATAAAATTTGACGGCCTCTCTTTGTTAATATAGCGTCAACTGTGACTGTTGAGTTATCTAAAAATCCCATTCTTTATTCTCCAAATGTTTGAATATAACATATTTCTCATCTATAAATATATCTTATATTATTTTTTGTTAATTATTCTTCGTCAACAATACCTAACTTACCAATATCACCTCTTGTTGGGACTGCCACTCTGGTAGCACTCTTTCTGACGATGAAAGGTGAGTCACCATCTATTGTTGTGCTTCTTGTGTTTTTAACACCCTCATAAAAACTATTATTTAAAGCAGTAACCTCATCATATTTAGGGTCAATATCAGTTTTTACTAATGACCTCGATGTAAATAAATTTTGTAGTAAATCTCCGTCAGGAAATAAAATTCTGTTTTGTGCACTTGTTCCAATTCTTACACTATTATCAAATTCGACAGAGCTTGTATAGAAAAATTTACTGACTTGATTATGGAGTGATAATCTACCTTGTGTTATGATTGAACCTGTAACCTCTTGAAATACTCTGTCTGGCCCACCTATTTTTGCTGAACCACTAATATATAAAGAATTGTCAGAATAGTTATCGTTAAAATCAAATTTATATAATGATGGTCTTTCCAAAATATCTAAACCAGCATCTATTTGTGAACTGAAGTTTGGAAAATCTGACTCGACTCTTATTATTGAACGACTATCTTCGTGGTCAACCTCACCTTCAAAAGTTCCTATATCAATGGTGTTTTCGAAGAAAGGTTCTTCAATTGACGGGTTACTTCTTTGAACAGGTGATTTTGGTCTTTCAAATATATTACCCTCGATAACAGTCCCTAAATTAGCCTTTGCACGAGCTGGTATTACTTTACGAAGTTGTTTAAAAATATTTTGGTCGTAGTATTTTATCAATCTAATGTAGTCAAAGAAATTATTATTACCAGAATATTTTTTAAAATATTTGTGTGATATATCTTTTAACTCACTATAATTTTCAGAAAAATTATCTCTTGGGTCACCAATATATTCATTGAAATCAAGATTTGCAAATGAACCAACTATATCCTCATTTATCACATCAACTGGTGAAAAGAATATACCGAGTCGTGGTGAATCTAAAGGCGAGTAATCATTAACACTCGAATCAAATCTTTTAGTTAAGGACAAAGAAGCACCACTACCACTCAAATTATTTTTTTCTATTCTAATCTTTGTTGCGGTTCTACGATTTGGCCCGTGATTTGGAACAATAGTTTTTGTTTTATCTATAACACTTTCAAAAGTGTTAGCACCTGCAAAACCTTTTGCACTACCTGTTGTTGCAGAGTTTTGATTTGGTTTAGTATCTCTAATTGCTGCATTTTGTGCTAAACCACTATTATCATCAAATTGAAATCTTCTACTCAAATTATCATAGGATGAAGATACAGTATTACCAAAATAAGATTTTGGTGTAGCTACATGATTATCAAATGCAGTCTCGTTGAGTGGTTCACTCCATAACCTAAACTCCATCATAGAACCAGAAAATCTATTAGAAGAAAATGAACCAGTATCATTACCACCAATAAATAAATTACCACTACCTGTCCATGCCGCATTATATGATTGTGATATTGAACTTGATATAATCAAACTTTCTCTTGATGCCAATCTAATCCTATCAAGACCAGAGTCATATTTTTTTACTAATAAATCATATTTAAATGGGTCAGTTAGTGTATCAGTATTTGTTGAAATTTTTCTTAAAGATGCGTCATCAAAAAGAACAGATGTTTTTGGTTTTCTGTTTTCAAATCTGACACCAAGTTTGGTTGTTTGTGAAAATTTTATTTTTTTTGTGACTGTTAATTGTTTCCACTCTGTTTCGTTTAGACCCACATATTGTGAACTTTTTATACCACCATCTTGATATCCATACTCGTTCTCCTCTGTCCAATTCACTACTTCCTCATCAGCATCTAATTCAAATAATACGATACTAGCTACTGAATCAACTTGGCTACCAGAAGCTTTTGCAAACACACTAAAAGTATATTCATCACCAACACTTACATTTGCAACACTAGCATTATTACCAGGATATAAATTATCATCAGGATTTTTATAAAACAATGAGTATGATGTTGTGTCATCAGATGTGTTTGTATGTTTAAGTGATTTTGTGCCAGTCCTAGCAACATTTGAACTACTAACTATTTCTAACTTACCAAACTCTGCACTTCTACTACCTGTTATAAAAGGTGGATTGAAAAGACCTGCATTGTTACCAACTTCAAAAGAGGATGTCGGAAATAACTCGGAATTAATTTTTCTCTTTCTTAATAATACTGAATAATAATCACCATCAAAAATTGGTAAAAGTGATGAACTTATTTCTTTATATCCATCCGAGCCAGATAACATAAAAGATACGGTTCCGTTGTTATCTGTCAATCCGTTGTTTTTTAATCTTATTGCAAAATCACTATCTTTTTGAACAAGAATTTGATTTGCAACATTACTTGACCTAAATCTTAATTCTATTGAATCAGGTTTTCTTGATGTGGTTCCGTCATCGTCCCAAGTGGTTTGAATAAATTGACCACCTCTAAATCCAAGAGCTCTTGTAAATTTTCTAGCTATTTCAAATTGTGCTTTTTGTTTATCGGATTCTAATCCACCATACTCTTTAACTCTTAAAATTGAACTTGGTATACCATAACAATTAATTATTGCTTTCAAAGAATTTATCGTTCCCTTTGTTTTTAAAATATAAGGCATACTTGATATTAATCTCTTTGTAATCTCACGAGACATATCACTTTCTGTTTTTGATGTAAGTGAACCCGAGGTATAAAGTTTAAAAGAATTACCTTCGGCCTTTTGTCCAAAACCATATCTACTTAAATCCAAGAGGTCTTTGCCATCTTGAATGTCCCAACCCATAGATTTTGCTAGATTGAATACTAAATCTTTTGAAAATCCCTTTGTTAAATCAGATTGTCTATCTGTAATCTCTGATAGGTTTTTTGTGTACAACCATAACTCGTCAAAGTGTTGACCGACCATATCCATAAAATCTAAAAATGCAGAGTTTTGCGTATCTTCTCGTATATGGTCTGGTAATAAATTTACTAATCTATTTGGATTTGTTTTGTCATATAATGATGCAGAATAAATCTGGCCAGTCTCACTATTTACAGAACCATACCAAGTAGTAAATTGTGTATTTGAAGAACTAACAGGTACGTAAGGGTCAGCAAATGTTCCACTACCAGTTTTTGGCCAACTAGCATCTCTTGACAGACCTAACGAACTCGAAAAGTAAGATGAACTAACATTATATAGATAATTGTCATATCCATCAAAATTAGATTTTAAATTTCTTGTTTTATTTTCATACAACGTCGCATCAGGTGAACCACTTGTTACCGCTGCAAAAGAGGAACTTTTTGCATTGTTAGATTCTATTTGTTGTATTTTATATTTAAAGTTTGCTAATCTTTTTTCTGCCGAACTAAAATTGACAAAGTTTTTGTATTCACTATAATCAGCATTTAACTCAATTGGTTTTTGACTACCTGTTAAAAATTTATCAAGGATTTGATTTTTAATATTTTTGTTAGATGTGACAAGTTCATCGAAACTTTTTGCTGGTATTCTTCTCTCACTTACTGGTGACTCAACTTGTGCAGTGTCAGGTGTTTTTAAAATAAGAGCACCCTCGTCCTCTTGTTCATAAGGAAATAGTTCTACTGTTTCTACAATTTGTGGTAAAACTTCTTTTACTATAAATGTTTGTGACTTTACATCTATGTCTTCTGGCAAAGGTTCATATAATCTAAACACTGCAGAGTATGGATATGCTGGGAATGTATCTCTATCTGATTTTACATTAGTAACTAAAAACTTATTGTCATCACCAAAATGTAGATAAGTATTTAAATCTTCAACATCATTGTATTTATATGATATTTTTATTTCGTTAAATGTTGCGTTTGGATTAAGTTTATCTCTAACTGGTTGAACAATATTACGAAATGTGTTCCAATTCTGATTTAATATTAAAGTATTTCCGCCAACTATATCTGTGACCTGTGCTACAAAAGGAACTAAATTTTCTATTTCATTTTCGTTAACTTGTGCATTCTCAGCTTCCTCATTACTCATAATAACATTTAAACTAATACTTGTGACTTCGGTGTCAATACTTGTATCAATAACAGAAACTTTATATTGACCACCTATATCATAACCTAAACTAATTAAATCAAATTGAAAAACCTCTTCAAATTTTGCATGTCTAGACTTATTTCCTTGTGGTGGTGATATTTCCCACTCCCATGCTTGAATGCCCATTTCGGTGTCAGCTACGTCAGAAAATGTCAACTTAACGGCATCACGTAGAGTAATCTCAGGTATAGTCTCTACATTCTCATTATTGAATAGTATACTAGAAGACATCGCTATGTTCCTCTTGGTTCTTTAATGACACAAGGATAATATACAGTAGCAGTTTTGTTTTCTGCTGGATAATCAATTGTTAGACCAACACTATATCTGGCACCTTGTGATTTGAGTTCAACTTGTATTTCTGTTAAATCGTCACCTGAAATACCACGAGGGTCACTCGAACCTACTATGGATACATCTTGAGCTTCAATGGTTCTATAATCACCATTACCTCTTACATCATAACCACCAATTTCCCATGTGTATTTCATTGTTACATCAGGTTTTGTAGATATACTTCTAAATGTTACAAGAGTATTGTTTCCTTCACTTTGTGCCGTAAAAACCTCGACTGGTTGAAATGCATTATCTATCTTCTTGATTCCACGCATTCCTTTACTTCTGTCCATATATTCTATACCAGTTCTGTCTGGTGTATCTGTTGGTAAAAAATCCTTAAAATAATTATGGATTAAAGCTAAGTTCCTATCCCCCCTTTGATACTGACCTGTTGAAATGTTAGTAATAATAAATCTTGGTATTATTTCTTCACCGACAACTTCTGATTGGGTGTCTACACCACTATCACTCTTAATTGTTAAATCAGTTATTGATTCTACATAAGAGTTGTCAATTTGAAACACACCACCTTTCAATTCATTAGGAACACTCACAGCATCATCTATGAATTTATATCTATTCGATAGGCCCAAATCTGTTTTTTGTGAATCACTACCGATAAAACCCCCAATGTTTGGAAATGATTGAGTTTTTTTACCTGTTTGTGTTGCAAAAAAATTCTCTCTATAAGATGTATCGTTGATATTTTGGGGTGCTAAACGAATTTCATTTCTTGTTGGAGATATTTCTTGTATAAAATATTTGTTTTCTTTTATAGACAATTCGATAGAGCCGTCAGTATGAACAGGACCTGACATAAGGGTTCCATCACTCATTTGATGAAAATTATTCTCACCTGTGTCAGTCAATGATGGAACTATGTTTGAGTCTTCATCGACTAAAATAGTTTCATTAGAACCAGCTAAAGTTCTTAAAAAATTATATTTGACTATAAATTTTCCTCTATCGTAACCTAATTTTCTTAAAACATTTCCTGTATTTATCTTTACCCCACCACCAATCGCTCTTTGATTTTCATTTGGTAATGTTTCGATTTGTGGTTCGTTGTATACAAAATCACTCGCATCGACACGACCACTATCTAAAAAATTTTCATTTAGGTCATAAATTAAAACCTCAATGTAATCCCTATCTAATGAACCGAATACAGCATTACCATCTGTGCCAGGTATTATTTTTTTACCTGTATCTAATAAATCAATGTCTTCTCTTTTTAATCTGATTTCCATTATTCGATTGGGTCTCCGTCTGGTATAGAATCTAGTTCTTCTTGTGATAAACTTTTAAGTTTTCCTAAAGTAAAACCACGAGCATAAAATTCACCTATATTTCTAAAAATTCTTTTCTGAAATCCTTGTATCAAAAACCTTGTTTTGTCTGTTGGGTCTTCAGTCGTTACGACCATACCATTTGTGATATCGGATGGTAAATCATCTGCTATGATATCTTCTGATAATTCGGTAATATCTCTTTCTATGATATTATTTAATAGTTTTGTTTTATCATATTGAGTTTGTAATCTGTTACTGAATGTTTTTGATTGTTCAATATTTTCTTGTGTTGTGTATAATTTATAAATACTTTCATCAGAAATAGTTACTGTTTCTATACCCTCATTATTTTCTATATTCTCATAAGATAACAAAACATTATTGTCGTCACGAAATGGTGTTGATAAGTCCGATGACTCTTTAACTTTTACTAAATACTCCTCTCGCAAGTCATCACGAAAGTTAGTATAAAAAGTTAATTTTTGCGCCTCTTCTTGTGTGTATGGCATTATAGCGTAACCTTAAATGTAAATCCCTCGTCAATAAAAGTTCTGGTCTCATCCGCGGTTCCACTACCACTTACAATTTTATAATTTAAAGTGTAGTATCTTTCAGGTTGGTATCCTGTTAAATCTAAATTAAAATAATTACCAGTTGAGTCACAACTAATTTTAGAACCACTTCCAAATGGAACTATTACATCTTCTGTTTCAGCATCACGAATAGAATAAAAAGCACCATCTCCATTCGAGCTACCACTTGGTAAATATTTAATCGTGAGATTTGCTGCACTCGTTGCATATGTGTTAGTTGGAAATCTTGGTCTACCAACTAATCTAAATTTTGCTCGTGAATTTTCCTTATATTCTGGCCTTAAACCTCTCATATAAACAACTAAATCCTCAAGGTCTGCACTTGTTAAAGCACTTAAAGAACCCGTGTTCCAAGTCGCATCATCCCATACAACTTCCAAGGTTGGTGGATATTTTGTGTGGGTGTCAGATGAGAAGAATGAAAAATTACCAAATCTAGTTGTGCTACCCTCATCTGAACTTGTGACTGTATTACCAATACTACCACTTCTTTTTACTAAAAATCCGTTGTTACTAATAGTTCCTTTTAACCACTTATCAACAATGTCTGTAACTTCCATACGAACATCTTGTGATTTTTTTGTGAACGATTGTGATGCTTCAAATCCACTACCTGTATGCCATGTTCCACCAGATGCACTTACGCTTGTATTCCACAAAGTTCCATCATTCTGACCAAGTGGAAAAGTCCAACTACATCCCTCCGTGATTATAGGATTGGCATCTGCACGACCATCTCCCTCTATCCAACTTCTATTGAGAGGATAAGCATATAAACTTTGTGATGTTGCTAATGCAGTTGGTTTTGCATCGAATAAATTTAAAAAATATCTTGAACCTGATACAGTATTTGGTTTTGGTATTAAACCAGATACTATTGAACTTGAAATATAAGACAACGGAAATTGTATAGCTATTCTTGAAACATCTACAGTAGTGCCTGTATCACTTACATCTTTTCTAATTTCTAATATCTCATCAAGACCTGCATTTAAACTTGAAGATGCCTCGTAAAGAGTTGTGTCTTGGTCTGCAAAAATAAAATAATGCATCTTATGCTCCTAAGCCTGTGTTATCACCAACAACAGAACCTTTTATGTCGCTGTTAGGAAATTTAATTTCGAATATACTTGGGTCTAACGCCGTATACACAACACCGTTAATCGTTGCTGACTCTAAATCAAAAACATTACCTGAATAACCCTCACTTGGTTTGAACTTATTTGTTAGTTGTATCATTTCTTTAGAATCATTTGGTCTGACTACAGATGACACACCATCTACCAAAGATATTCTATAAACTAAATCTGACAATACAATTGGTTGTCCAATTTGAAAAGTATTTACATCAAAGAAATCTTGCACTTCACTAACACATCTTAACAATACATCGTTTTTGTTGAAACCAGCCTTTGTTAAAATAGAAAATTCAACTCCAAGATGTATTATGTAAGCGTCTTTTATATTGATTGCATCTGTAACTAATCGATATTGTGATAAGTATGTTTTCAAATTTTCCTTAACAACATCTGTAAGTTTGGTTAAACTTCCATCACTAGCATAACCCAAAGTATACATATCCATAGCTAATGGATTGGGTCTTGTCACTTGAACTTGACGAAGTGTTTTACCCACATCCTCATCTGTAATCTTTTCATCAAGGCTTGAAAAATCATAAGATTTATTTAGTTGGTCGTCTTGGACTAAATGAACTTTTGCAATATTACCATACTTTGCTGGTAAAGAATATGCTCTTACGATATAGTCATCCTTGGTCACTGCCCTTTGTTGTGCTTGATAATAAGCTAATGCACTATCTCTTACCTCTCTAATTGTTTGACCACCTCCTCCACCAGTAGCAGGATTTGGATTTGTAAATCCTACTGAATCCTTTGACTCTTGAACAATTGTAGAAACTAATAAAGAATCTTGTATTTCAAATGTAATACTATTTATTTCATTCACATCATTAGCTGCCGCATTATCATCTACGCCACCACCAAAAGAATATTTAATTGATAATGTGGTGTTCGATGGAGCTTGACCAAATGTTTTTGTGTTTAAAAAATTACTTGGGTCAAAAGCCTTTGTTAAGTAAGTTGGACTACCTGGTAAGTTTGAACCAACACTATCTGGATTAGGTATAATTTCTTCATCCGCATTTGATGAAATACCAGCACCAAATCTAATCAGAGTTTGGTCGTTTTCATTTATAAAAGTTGTGAATCTTTTTGAAACTTTTTTTAGTTTCAAAATATAAGGTGATACATCTCGATTTAAAACTGAGGTTGGGTCATTAACAGAATTGTTTTCTACATCCTCAAAAATTGTATCTCTGGCTAGTGAGTCAACTTCATACCAATTATTACCATCAGTATCAGTGCAGGAAATTATTTCTATGACATCGGAGTTTGCCAATTGGACTTCGGAATATTTTTCAGCTGCTCCAAAGGTAAAATACTCTGTAGTAATTTCACCACTCTGTGCAGTGACACTTTTCTTTAAAAGAAATTTTGTTGGATTACCACTATCGGTTTCGAAAATAGATAATACTCTTGGACTTGAAATGGTGTCGACATTAAAATTTGCATCTTCTAAAGTTCTGAAAGTCGTTCCAGTGCTTTTTGATTTTATAATAGCTCCTGCTTTTACATTCAATGCATATCTTAAATCAGGTTTATTATCTAATGCTGGGACGGTTTGGAATACATCTAATTTTACTGTCGCGGGTGAAGTGACTATGGGTTTATATCCAAAAGATTGTGCAATTGAATATACATTTCTTTTTTCTTCTGCGTAAGCGAGTAATGATTCTCTGAATTGTGAATCAATATAATAAGAAAGAACATCACCTACATATGATGCCATTTCTATAAACATCATACCAGGTGAAGCTTCGTTGAAGTCATTATATGTATTAGGAAAATATATCTTTGCAAACTCAATCAAATTATCTCTGAAATCACTAAAATCTTTGTTAAGATAATTTACATCTTTTACTAAATTTTTCTTTGTGCTGATTCTTGCCATTAAACTCTCTCCGCTGTATATGAAGCATCCAATGAAATTGTTTCTTGTGTTTGTGGGTCTAACGAAGTGCTAAACTTTATTTGAACTACTATTTTATTATTGTCACCCTCTTCAGTTAAAGTATTCACTTCACTTATTACTATGTAAGGCAACCACAAATTTGTAGCTCTTCTAACTTCGGTGTCAATCTTTGTAGGTAATTCATCGTCTATTTGTTCAAAAATTAAAGCTCGTAAATTACTACCAAACTGTGGTTGATTTAATCTCTCACCTACATGGGTTAATAATAAATTTTTAAGATTACTTCTGGCTTGTTCTAAAATTGTTTTTGTTTTTTCAAAATCACCACCACGACCTGGCTTAAGAGGCAAACTTAATCCGACATAAACATTTGGATTTAAATCGGTGCTTCGTGCGGACATTACTTACCTTTCTTATTCATAGCTTTCATTAGGTCACTATAATCACGAGTTAGTGCTTTAGTGACAGCTTCAGGAACTTGGTCGGAAGATACACCAGCTTTTTTAAAAGTATCAACTGCTACCATATCTCTTTTTACATCTTCTGGCTTTCCGTATCCCATTAACTCTGCCATTCTTGAAGTATCGAAAGCACCACCACCAAGAGTTGGATACTCTTGTTCTTGTTTAGCTGATTTAGATAGACCAACAGTTTCATTCAATACGTCATTTATACTTTTGTTTTTTGTGTAAGAAACTTTTTCTTTTGGTTCTTCTTGAATAACAGGTTTAGATATTTGTTCTTCTATAAATATCTTTTTGACCTCTTTTTGAACTTCACGTTTGACTACTTCTCTGATTATTTTGATAAAGTCTTTTTTAGTCATAATAACTCCTACGATGTTTTTACTTTTTCACTTAAAATACTTTTCGTATCTGGTAATAATGCGAGCAAGGTTTGTATTGTTGTCCCAGCTGCTTTCTCAGTTGTAAAAGCATTTGCTCCATCGGATAATGCTTTTACTATACCATCTAATAATTTAACTAATTGGTCTCCTTTTACAACTGGCTCTAAATTATCATTACCACCTAATTTAACATTACTTGAATTTAATCTTATTTCTTGCCTTCCACTAATAAATATACCATCACTTTTTATTAGGACTTTTTTTCCTTCCAAAACTTCGTCATCAAATTTATTACCAACTTCTAAACCATTAGATATTAAATAAATTGAAGAATCATCATTGTCAATACTTTCAGTTGTTTGGCCTGAATCTTGACGGCCAGAAACTCTCATTTTTATAGTTGGGTCATTGTTAGGATTGTTTCGAGACAGATGAATAGAGTGACCAAATCTACCCTCGAACAAAGTACAACCCTCACTAATTTTTATTGGTGCAACTCTTTTTTTTGTAAATGTCCCATCCTCAGATAATTTATTATCACTATCTAATATACCTGTGACACCAGCTAAACTATTCTCATTTACATTTTCTCTGCGGTTTAAAATAGAGTCATAAAAAAATTGACCATTTAATTCTTTGACAGTAACGTGTTCACCCTTTACTGGTATTCTTAAAACACCTTGGGATTGTGGTTTTATTCTTGTTGTAACTTGTTGTGGGTCGTGTAAAAAAATACCTTCAACTGCACCTCTATCAAATGGTTCGTTGGTAATTACTTTTGTAACTTCCATCACCATTGTTTCATGATATATTGTTGCACCAGAATTAAAAACTTTTTTTACATAATCACTTAATTGTCGTGGTGTTGGTAATCTATCTAAATCTAAATCTGGTAGAACGTCACCTATTTTTTCTGTAAATCCCATTAATCTTTACTTGAACTAATTTTATTATGAATTTTATCCGATTCGTTTTGGATATCGATGACGGTGTCCTCGATGTTTGATAGTAATTGATTTTTTTCTTCCTCGGACAAACCAAACTCATCCTCCGCAGATGCTCTTTGTTCAGTCGATATTAACCTCTGAACAATACCAGCCATCTTTACAAGTTGGTCATCGTTTTTAACGTTTATTTCGAGATATTCTTTTATCATTGGCACTAACTGAACTGCAGTGTCACCGTCCTTGATAAATCCTACAAGTTCCTTTGTTAATATATCAAGTTGTTTTTTATTATATTCTGTATTGTCGTAAATGTCTTTGAAAAGAGAAGAAAGGGACTTTCCATCAAAGATTTCATAATCGATAGCCATTTTATTACCTATATATTGTCAATTATAAATATATATCCTCAAAAAAAATAAATGGCATAAAAAAGGGGACTTTTAATCCCCTTTTGTGGAGCTGGTGGGAATCGAACCCACGTCCAAATGCTCTCAAA
>CEON01057728.1_pt1 | contig 15383 bp, 14 predicted proteins | sample 530291 | NCBI WGS metagenome assembly CEON01 (sample SAMEA2619888, study PRJEB7988) | marine metagenome | biome: marine biome (ENVO:00000447); feature: surface water layer (ENVO:00002042); material: "saline water (ENVO:00002010), including plankton (ENVO:xxxxxxxx)" | depth 5 m
TCCTTTTTTCCTGTAGAACTTGGCGAGTCGTGTTGCAGCGAATCGAGGTTCAGTAAATATATCTGCAGCAGTAAGTTCGTTTCCTATTTCAAATATTAACTGGTCTAAGTTCTTAAGTGACGCTGCTTGAATATCACGGTTACGATATAGATCTTTCAGCTCTCTACCAAAGTTAAACGTAGCATCGCTGTCCATGAAGTCATAATAGTGCTCTAGGAATCTGGTAAGACTAGGATAGTCGTCCTGAAAATATTCAGGAAGAACTACGTCGACATCATCTGTTCTGAGGCTGACGTCTCTACGATTAAAATCAATGAGTGTCTTACTTATGCTCATGTCGTTATAACTGTCTCTGTGTTTTGAAAGTCAACTTGTGTTGTCACGTTGAGTTGTGTACTATCGATATCTATAATATAGTTTCTTAGGGGTCTGATCGTACTCTCGTTAGCAGGTCTAACTGCGATCTTTAATACTCCTGAATTATCAACTGCTGTTGGTAAGAATCCTGTGAGATTTAACTTACCTGTAGAAGGAGTAACATTTCCAATATTATCTACCAGTACATCACCGGTATTGTTGACGATCTCGAGTGTTGTACTGTTAGCTCTGTTCCTTATGCTACATGTTTGCGCCTGGAAGGTAAAATTGCTTGACGATACTAGAGTAGTGGTTGCGTCAGGAACTGCGATCAACATAGGAAACGCGAGCTCATATGAAGACTTCGCAGTAACAGACGGTGTTATTCTCTGCTGGACTTTAACCGTCATTCTCGAGTTTAATATGGAATCATCGAGGTCGTCAATCTCTGCAGTTAACAACGACCTTCTGAAAACCTTATCGAATTTCTTGAGGTTATTGTTGAAGTGAGTTTCAACCTGAGTCTTTATATTGTTAGCGGTTGCGTTCGATGTTAAGCTCGTGAGATCTGGATCGAAGTTATAGAAGACGTCGAGTTCTAGGAATGCTTCTATGGGGTCTATATATATGGTCTCAACTCCTGCGATCGCGAGGTTGTCAGTTAAATTCTGAGTAATCTGGTTCTTAATATCTGCTTTTTGCGTGTTGCTCAGGCTGTCAGCGAACTTAAGTGAAACGTAAACCGCGTTATACTTAGGAGGTACGTTATCCTGTCCTCCGTACGCAGTAACATCTGTAATATTAGTCCCGTACTTGGAGAGAATCTGCGACTCGTAGTCTTTCGCAGTGACCAACCTGTTTTGAGAAGAGAATGCCGTTCTTGCGTTTAGCCTGACAGATTCAATGGATTCCTTTGCAGCTCCTCCTGCAGACTGCGTAACAAGCGCTGTCGTCGGAGTGAAGTTGACATTGTTGACGGTAAAAGCCTGTCCTGTATACGTAAATGAAGATGCTGTGTTGGCGGCTGCTCCATTAGTCGAGACGTACTTGACTCTTATTCTCGATCCTGCAGCGGGAGCCTTTCCTGTAGATATCCCATCGCCGAACGCCAGCTCGTAGAATCCGTTAGGAGTCTCCTTGACCTCGTAGTGAGTCGACGCCGTCGTTATTTCCACCGCCGCGTTAAGGTTCGTGTACTCCTCCTTGCTGCTCGATGTCGATGACTCGAACACGTCAACCACGAGAGTGCTCGTATCGATGGTGGTGTCTGGGAGTACGTATATCTGTCTCTCTCCTGTCTCACCTACGAAGAAGTTCCTGGTCTTGAAAGAACCCTCGAATATCGGTATGACGTTGGACCCCGCGGTCGTCTTGAACACGTAGGTTCCGTTGTCGTCCTGAGCAGTGAAGTCTTCTCTCGTCACGAACGTGTAAGACACGCCGTCGACGCTCGCGGTGAACGTAGTTCCCTCGGTGAGAGTATACTGGCTCTGCCTCGCAGGATCTGATATCGTCATCGTGACGTTGATGGTGGCCGAGGACGATGTCGAGGATCTCGGTTCGTACCCAAGCGCCTCTGCGTGAGATACTACCGATGATCTCAGCTGCGCCGTGTCGAGAAACGTCTCGTTCAAGGCGAAGTTCGCTGTCAGACCGTTGAAGTGTGTGTTGTAGGCGAGGACGTCGAGTATGTTGCTGAGACCCGATGCTTCGAAGTCGTAGTCTGTGAACTCGGACTTTGACTTGAGAAATGTCTTCAGGTTGCTCTTGATCGACTCGAAGTCGAGCGCGGTTGATTTAATCGTTGTAGCCATCTATCTTAACCTCGTTAGTGATAGGTTGAGAGTTACCTCTTCGCTCGTGCTCACGACCTTGAAGGAGACTGTAACTCTAATATCGTAGTTGTCAGGGTTTGATATGACCTTCACGTCGAGCACGTCGGCACGAGGTTCATATGTTCGAATCGCCGTCTCTATCCTGTCCTCGATGTCCTCCTCCTCGATCCCGTCGTTAAGTTCGAAGAGAAAGTCGTTGAGGTTCCCGCCGAAGAAAGGCTTGAACGGTTTCTCCGTGTAGTTCGTCATGAGAAGGTTCTTGATCGACTGCTTGACCGCGGCCGCGTTCTGCTTCTTGAAAACATCTCCGTCGAGCTTCTTGGCGAAGGTGAGGTCGATGTCGCTGTATACGCGCTTTCTCGCCCCTACCAGAGTCAGTCCCTGCTGGTCTCCGTCCTCGATTGAAAATGCCTTTGCTACCATATTTATATCCTACACGTTTTCTACTATTTATACCAGTTCGACCAGCTCGTTCACGCTCTGTATGCTGTTGTTGAACCTCGTCTCGATGTCCTTGTTGAACTTCACGACGTACGTGTCCGGGACGTCGGGCATGACCACGATGATCTGCGTGTTCAACGAGCCGTCGGGATTGAAGGTGTCGTAGTCCAGTATGATCTTCTCGTAGTCGAAGTTGTCCTTCCAGAACACCGCCAGGTCGAAGGAGACGGACCGGTCGATCCTGCCACTGTTGTCGATCAGCTCGTACACCACGGCTCGACCGTTCGAGGCCAGGTCGTTCAGGCTCCCGGACTTCAGCGTCTCGGTAGGCCCCTTCTCGTACAGCCCCTCGACGATCACGAGCCTGTGATCTCGAAACTGACCGCTGTTGTTCATGACCGCGAGCATCAGGTCCGCCTGAAGGCTCAGGTTACGAGCGACTCGCAGCCTCGCCGCCTGGTCCAGCATCTCGAGACTCCCCGCGTCTCCGAACCCTCCCGTGAACCTGCCTAGGCTGATCCCGTCGCCGAGCTTCGTGAACTGGTCGATGCTCTCCCTCGCATCGACGTTGTACTCGGGATCCGGTACCAGCGTCCTTCTTATGGCCGGCACGTGAGTAAACTTCTTGACCTGCGCGTCCAGAGCGCCCCCGATCGGCGTCACGCCCGTGCGTACTCGAACGCCCTTTCCCGCCGACCTGATAAACCGTGACGGCAGGGGAGTCGCGTACGAGCTTCCCAGCACTCCACGAGAAACCTGGTGCGACACGAACGTCTCGTTCGCCGCGTTGTTCTCGTCACGTAACTTGCTTCGCACCTGGTCGGTATTCAACTTCTTGCGATCGATACTCTGGTTCGCGGTCTGGTCGACCTTGTTCCTCAGCACGTTCCCAGGATCGGTGATCACCTCGCGCATTCCCACGCTCGAGTTGTTGATCAGGTCGCTGATAATCGCCGTCGTCGGCCGCACCGTCTGAGCGGTATTCGTAGCCGTGTTCGTATGAGACCCGGCTGACCCTCCACCACCTATCGCTCCCGCAGTGCCGGCGCTTCCAGCCTGAGTCGCGGTCGCGGCGTTACCCTGCAGAGACCCGTGAAACGTAGGAGCGGTAAACCCCTCCGTAAAAGTCCCTGACGTACCGAATATATTCTTTACGTATCCCGTTATGTTGGCACCTCCAATCGTACCGCTGTCTCCCAGTATCACAGTACGACTCCCGTTTAAATTGGTATTCAAGCCGGTCATCGTTAAACTACCACGCGTCGTGATAAGGCAACTGTCCGCGTTTAGCAGGCTCGTATTCTGGGCCTGTATATTGTTCGAACCTTTTACTGCTCTGTTTAAATCCCCGTTTATGATATCCGTTATATTGTTGACCAGCTGAGTTTTATCTCCGGTGATACTCTCCTGAACGTTCTTGTTCACGTTTAAACTGTAGTTTCCATCTACGGTGTCGATACGATTAGCCTTGGTGGCTATCTGCAGCGAACCGCCCACTTTTAAAGCCATATCTCCAGCAACGCTCATACTGAGGTTCCCGCCATATACTATCTCGCCGTCTCCCTCTATGATGATCTTGTCGTCCGCCCCGCCGAGCCTTACGGTGTTCTTGCGAGAACTTATAAGGATCGATCCGTCGTTCCTCATCTCTATGCCGGATCCTGAAGAGTGTCGAATTATGCAACGTTCTGACCCCGGTGTGTCGTCGAGCTCTATGCTGTGCCCGGCCTCTGTTTTTTGCACCTGGTTGTGAGGATACTGTGACGGACCCTGCCGTGACAGCTTGAGGTCGAGATCGCGATGTCCTCCACCTACGTAGAGGTCGTTCCTCTCAAGCCCTCTCGCGGCCTTGTTCGTTCCTGCTATATTGTAGTACTCGGGACGAGGAAACACACCCTTAGGGTCCTCGAAACCGTTGCGATTGATACCTCTCGTCATGCTATTCTCGTTCCTTTCGATTTCTCGATTATCTCTATCGGCGACAGTGAGTTGGAGTTCTCTAGATTATCTATAAGGGTCTTCTTCCGGAAGTTGTTGGCGACGTACTCCTCGACGGTGAATCCCGGTCCGAGTCGAGGATCTCCTATCAGGTCGTTGTATCCGAGAACCTGTCCTCCGGGATACGCGGTATAGAACATTCGGCAGAAGTCTCTGAACGTCTTCATCTGAGTCGGGTTGATCGACTTCTCGCTTAGGAAGAAATCCTTGTTGGGAGTACCTGATGTCGCGTTGTATCCCGCAACGAACGCCAACGATATACTAAACTGGACGTGCCCCTTGGTCACGGCTTCTGCAGTCGACGGGATGGACACCGGCCTCCCTCTCTGTATCGTCCCGTCCCTCCTAATTATAAAGTGATATGGTATAGGAGTGCCTAGGTCGAGCTGGATATCTCTCGCAGACAGGACCTGGTCTATGAACGTCGACGTCCAGTTGACGACGACCTCCGTGATATCTCTCTTAGTGTTCTTCAGCTCGGCAAGAAGCTCCTCTAGTGAAGACACTGTCTCGAACTTGAACTCTGAGTTGATTGAATCTCTATTGAAATCTTTAGCCGACTGTTCGATCGTATAGGTCTTTGCGCTGCTACGCAACGGAGTGTCCTTGACTACGCTACTATCGATCTCGACTATGCTGTCAGTTCCCGTCAGCTTCCCGATGAACGCCGAGAGGACGCTGGACAACACGTTGATGCCTACGGACGCTCCTCTGAACACGTTGAGAAACTTAGAGACGCTGGTCGTCACCGATCGCAACTGGTCCGTTTTGAGAGCCGACTGCACGCTGCCAGCTCGATCTGCGGTCGTGGCCTGTCTCAGTGCCGTTGTCATCTGGTCTGTCGATACGGATATCGCCTCTTTCAGAGCGCTCTGTATGCCGATGGGAGCAGGTGAGCTGATGACCGCCTTGAGCAGGCCGTCTTCGATCGTCGTTCCTATCAGGTTAGTGAGGTTCGTCTTCTGTGAAGAGGTGTTCGTGACCGTGAGTCCCGGGACGGAGGCGGTCATTCTGGCGGGTATCGGGTTCTCGTCGAGGTCGAGGTTCTCCTGTATCGATGACCCTATGGACTTGAAGCCCGAGGTGACCGATCCGTGGCTGAGAAGCGTCGTGGCCTGCTGAGTGAGGCTGTCTCTTATCGCCTGAGCAGAGGCGCTGTCGACCTCCGTCGTCGGGAACCTGTTCCTGAGTGATGCGAGCTCCGTGTCGAGCTTCGATATCCTTACTGTCGCCATGGTGTTCTTCCTCTATCCGTTGTCTTCATACTCTCTGTAGCAGTCTCTTGCTCTGTCGATTCGTTTCTGAGTCGATCCTTCTGCCGGCCTCTCGTAGTACTTCTCGAACAGGCGGCACGCCTCGTCAGTCCCGTCGATACCGGACCCGACGTCCAGCAGCCCGTACTTCGATCCGGTCCATGACTTGCCGAAGATCTCGCTCTTGATGAACTGCAGCTGCGCCGTCAGCGAAAGGAAGCTGAGGTTCCTGTCAGAGGCGAACTTCCTGAGCTCTCGCTGTCGATGACCCGCCTTCTCTGAAGGGTTCCACTGCGCGATTCCTATCGAGCCCTCTTTCTTGTTGATTGCGTCGGGCCAGATGTCGAACCTCGGCCTGTCCGCACTGTAGACTTCCTCCGTGCTGTCACGAACGGCGTCGAACAGTCCCGGGCCCTGGCCGGACTCGACGATCAGGTTGCCGACTATGCCGGCCGCGATCGCTCCCCTGTTGCGGTCGTTCCCGAGAAACCCTCCTGCTCCGCTCTTCATGAACCTGAACGCCTTCTCGATATTCGTGTCTGCGTCGCTGAAGATCTGGCTGTCGATGCTCGACGAGGTTCTCGACTGGAACCTCTGCACCCTGCCGATTTCTTCTGTCGTGTTCATCTGCTCGATGATCTGCTGCTCGAAGTCGTCCTCCTCGACGTACTCCTTCAGTATGTGTTCCGGCGTCCTCTCCATCTTGGTAAGAGACCCGAGTACGAGAGGTACCTGGCTGCTCTTGCCGTCGAGGAAGATGCCGAAGACCTGAGCGTTCTCCTTCAGCCCGATGTTCGAGCCGATTCCGCTGACTCCTCCCTGCTTGACATCCGACATGACCGTGGCGAACGGGAGGTCCGACGTGGGGATGTCCTCCACGCTCTCGCTATGTATGCCGTGTATTCGAACTCGAACTCTACCCATTTCGAGAGGGTCGGCGATGTCGACTACCGTCGCTATGAACCATCTCGTGCTGTCGCCGTAGTACTCCATTAGTCTACCTCCTCCAGGTTGGAGAGCTTCAGGCATGTCATGCTGATCTCGTACTTCTCCTTCTTCAGTATGTGCCTACAGTTATGTATAAAGTATTGTCCGGACTTCTTCCTGTCGAGAGTCTTGGCCGTCTTCGAGCTGTTGACGTCGCTGCTGAAGAACTTGAGGTTGACTATCCTCCCGATCGTGTTGTTCTCGTTTCCCTCGATGAATGCGTGTGAGGGGACCACGACTCTTATCGGGTTCTTCTTGATCATGTAGAGCAGTGACTCTGACACGATCTTCTTCTTGTGATCGGTAGACACCTCCTCCTCGTCGAGAGACTTGACCGCGTTGACACCGTCGAAGTACGATCCTGATGCGGATATTCGAGTCTTCATCTTGCTGCTCGCCTGATGCAGAGGCTTTCCGTTGATCTTCGATCCGGTCGAGTACATGAACGATCCCTGCCCGGGCTTGATAAGATCTTCTTTGATAAGAGGAACGAAAACGTCATTGACCACGTTGAAGTCGACTCTCGTGTTCTTCATCACGAAGGGGTCGAAGAACATGTGCGTGCCTCCTATGTGACCCTGCTGGACCTGTCCGATGAGGTTGTCCTGATTTGCGACGTCGTATCCTCTTATAGTGAATATGTCCTTGATGAGACTGTCTGATGCTGCGTCTCTTCTCGTCTGTGAGTACACGAAAGGAAACTTGAACTGTTCTTTCTGGCTTATGATGGTTCCTAGGTCTGCCATGTGAAGATGATCGGTGAACAGGCTCGAGTATATGTAGTACGGAAACCCTTTGTCGGTCGTTGCTCGAGACTTGAGATACTGCAATGCGTTTATCGGCGTGAGGTTTGGAATTATCACCTTGATCCCTGTTTCTCGAACATCTGGCAGCGTGGCCAGACTCTTGTCAAGGTATTCTTCTACGATCTTGCTCATTATGGTCGATGTCGTTCCGGTGAAAGACCTACTGATATGCTGAGCTTCGGAATCATACACTATGTCTTCAACTAGAGATAGAGATACGACCTCAGCATTATCGTTGTTTCTTACTGAACGTGCAGTCTTGAGTATTCTAAATCTCTTAGTTATGGAGAAGTCAGAATCTCTCCTGCGAAATGATATGGTGATCAGCTCTCCACCGTTGATGTCGACAGTGTCGTTGAAACCTATGCTGTCGACGAACACGATGTTTCCTGTAAGATACGGTCTTTCGATATTCTCGTATATGTCGATATCGGTAGTGATTTTGTCGAGTCTTATGGATGCTCCCTTGATAAGAGAAGGAGACTCGAACTTCACCTCTTCAAGAAAATAACTGTCAGCACCGTGTATGTTGCCTTGGACCATAATCTAACTTCTTACTGCCTGTTTGAATCCTCTTGAAACTTGTTCTATGAATGAAGGTTTGATGACCTTGATTTCTTTCAGGCTGTCATTTTCACTCGTATACCTGTCCATGTTCGTTATCGGGACAAAGCTCGATCCTGCTGCCTGAAGACCTCCTGTTGATGAGTTGATAGATAGATCTACATAGTCGTTTCCTACTTCATAGTGATGTATGGCTAAATGCTCATCAACTGAACCTGTTATTACTACTGCATCGCCTGAACTCGACGTCACTGCCTCATTGCTGGCGAACGTCTTCTTTCCTTCGATCACGAGCTGACCTAGAGTAAGATGCCTTCTTATGATCTTACCGCTCGTTCCAGATGAATTACCGGTTATCGTCTCACCTACTTTCATCTTTCCACTCAAATTTGCCAGAGTGGTCACTATCGTGTTTGGAAGATCTCTCTTGGCCTTTTCCTCGAGCTTATGAATTGATAAGGGCCAACCCTGTAATCTTATGTGATCATTCATAAGAAAAAATGTCCAGTAATACTCTGTCGTTTGATAGAAATTGTATGAGGTCTGATCTGGTCTTTCTCCTTGTGGTATCGTGTACTTTTCATGAAAAGATGTTATGTCTTTTATGTCGTCAACCATGTCTGAAATAACAGAAATATCATCAAATAAGTTTACTGCTACTTCATTGCCAAATCTGTAACCGACTTTAGGCAGGCTTGTGAAATATGTCATTAGAATCCTTTCTCTATGTCAGTTCTACTCAATGTACCAAATTCTTGAAAACCTAGGTTGAGTTCTATTTCGAAAGGCTTACCGTCAGCATGAAAGCTCATTCCACTTGAGTTATAGTTTGTCATAGTTGTTCTCAACACGCATGGTTTGATTTTGTATCCAAACTGAACATCTCTACCTTCTTCATTTTTTACTCTCATAGCAATTCTAAACCTATTAGGAAAAGTGAATCCAAGAGGAACGTTTGAAAAGCTGTTGTTTCCTGTGTCATTATCTGGCATTCCTGCGTCTTCATTACCGGTTCCGGATGGAATATGTTCAGGATACGCATTCTTTCTGAAAAACTTTATTATTCTTTCTATTTCTTGAGATTCACGACGAGATGTTGATATGAACTTGAAACTAAAGTTGAACTGCCTTTGAACTACGTTTCTAAAAACGCTCTTAGTATTAGGATTCAGCGTAGTCTGTAACCCGACTTGAACTCCACTTCTAATGTCATCAACACCTGGTAGTAAATTGAGCGATCTTATTACTCCAGCTCGAGCTGCATCTTCTGCAACACCTGTACCCGTCCCGTTTATGAGATCTGATATACTAGAAAAACCTTTCTGTAGAGCGTCCATTCCTGTGCTGAACATGTCTGATCCACCTTCAACTCCTGACCTTGCAACGCTTCCTCGAATATTGAGGTTAGCATCATCGTAGTTCAGCATATCATTGAACTGTATTCCAGGTGGAAGATAGAGTTCAACCGTTTCACTTCCCATCTTATGTTCGGTTGGTCTAAATGCACCTGCATTAGGTACTTGCTGCTCTATTGCTATTCCATCAACTTCATCTTGTCCTTCATTAAGAGCCTCACTATTGATTCCTCCTATGCCTCTCAATGTAGATGATCTGGCATTGTCTAAAGCAGGAACTAGATCAGCCACTTGATTTTGGAAAAAACTTCCGGTAGCAGCAGCTCCATTCTTTAATCCTCTTACAACTAGATTTTTGAGTCCTTCACCTTTCGTGTCGGGTGGAATGGTTTCAATAGTCCTGAATATAATCCTGGCAGGATATTCCATCTTGTTTTCAAGAGGATACCTCAGTCTTGTACGTGCCTGTGTTTGTCTCGGTGGTCTTATTCTAAGTGCTGTATTGATTGCTGGCATACATGAATCTCTTATAGATATTATATAATTTTTATTTTATTATTTATATAGAATTTTATGCCGTATTCAGGAAGATATAAAGTGAGTAACGTTAAGAAGTATAAAGGTGACTTCACTAATGTTATTTATAGATCTATGTGGGAAAGGATGTGTTTCAAGTGGTGTGACGAGAATCCTAAAGTCAAAGAATGGTCTTCAGAAGAAACAGTAGTTCCTTATTTCTATGACGTAGATAAGAAATATCATAGGTATTTTATTGATCTTAAAATAAAAACTAATGAAGGTCGTGTCATTCTAGTTGAAATCAAACCTGATCATCAGACTCGTCCGCCTGAGAGTCAGCGTAAAACAAAGAAGTATCTTTCTGAATCATTAGCATATGTCAAGAATCAGTGTAAGTGGAGAGCTGCAGATACTTTTGCCAAAGACAGAGGATGGCAGTTTCAAATATGGACAGAGAAAACACTAGAAAAGATGGGTATACTTGGAAAACCTGTCCCTGGAAAACTTAAGAAGCTTAAACCTCTGAGACCGTATCGCAAAAAAGCTAAAAAGTGATATAAATAGAAGCATGGCTAACTTATTTCAAAAACTGCAGATCGATGCTTTTAGAGCAGGAATAACACCAAGAACTAAGGAATCTCAAGCTTGGTTTCGAGGTAAAATCAAATCATTATCAATGCCTGGTCCTCTAAGACTCATGCAGCAAGAACCATTGAAGTTAAGAAATATAAGAGCAGTTGGAAGTATGTACATGTACATATATGATCCTAAGCATAAAGACACTCTCCCCTACTATGATCGATTTCCCCTTACGATTGTTGCAGGACCTGCAAAAGGAGGGTTTATGGGATTGAACCTACACTATCTTCCTAATGTATTAAGAGCAAAATTCTTAGATGGTCTTATGGAAGTAACAAACAACAAGAAATACGATGACAGCACGAAGTTTGCAATTTCTGTCAACATGTTGAATAAAGCCTCAAATTTAAAATATTTTAAACCGTGTCTTAAACATTATTTGTTAGATCATATAAGGACGAGACTAGCTTTGGTACCTTCACCTGAATGGGAGATAGCTACTTTCTTACCAACGGCTAAGTTTGAAAAAGCTTCAAGGAGCGCGGTTTATCAGGATTCTAGGAGCATGATAAGATAATGTCATACGGAGTAGACAAACTTAAAAGTCAAATAGCAAAATCAAACGGCATAGCTGTCGGCAATCAATGGGTTATGGTCTTACCTCGAGTAAGAGGATCTGTGCTTGAATCTCGAGAGCTCAACATATTGACGAAGGAAATTTTATTCCCAGGAAGAGCGCACACTAGTCAACCGAGAGTGATAGGCGTAAAAGGAATCGATGTCGCTAACGGGTACAACGAGATGGAAATCATTGCAAGATTTCATATCTTAAATGACTGGGGAATAGTAGATTATTTCTATAAATGGCAGGATCTCGTTTTGGATCAAACTTCAAAATACGTAGGCTATCTTAATGACTATGGAAAAAGCTTTAGACTTCATGCACTTCAAAAGAATCAGAGCTATGATTTTGCCGCAGCAAGAAAAACTAAAAATCTTAATGCACTATTTGATCTATTAGGAATCAACTTAGACATTGACCAAGACTTTGGTCAGAAAACAAGATATGCGATTGAGGTGATTGATGCATATCCATCTGATGTTAATCCAATTCCGTTGGATAACTCGCAGGACAATCTTTTAGAACTGGTTGTCCAATTCAAATTTTTAACATGGAGAAGAATATAATATGGGACTACCAAACCTACTGAACGATGTACCTAGGTACAATATAAAACTTCCTTCTGCTTCAACTGAAGTTAAGATAAGACCCTTTCTGGTAAAAGAGCAAAAGGTTCTTATGATAGCGGCCGAAACAAAAGATGCTAGAGAAATAGTTAAATCTATGATAGACTGCGTTACGAGTTGTGTTGAAGGAGCTAATGTTCAAGAACTTCCTACACATGATTTAGATTATGCCTTTTTAAAAATAAGAGCTAAATCCGTAGGAGAAAAGGCTAATATAATAACAAAATGTCAAAGCTGTCAGGCTGATAACTCGATATCAATTGATCTAGAGAATATAGAATTTTCTAAGGATAAAACAAATAAAGATATAAAATTATCTGATAAAATATTATTGAAAATGAAACAGCCTACTTACAGTGAGATGTTAAAGAATGAAAAACTTTTCACAGGTGATCTCACACCGACTGAAACATTATTTGAAACTATGTTCTTATGTATGGATTCAGTACAGAATGAAGATGAGAATATAATGCTTAAAGATGAATCGAGAGAAGATCTTGAAAATTTCGTGAATACTTTTAGTAATGATCAGCTTCAGAAAGTGACTGATTATATTGAAGGTCTGCCAAGAGTTCAACATAGCCAAGATTATGAATGTTCTTCTTGCTCGAGCAAGAATACTTTCTCAATGAGAGGTGTACAAGATTTTTTTTAGTAGCCCTCTCACATGATACGCTAGAGAATTACTATAGAACTAACTTTGCTATGATGCAAAATTTTAAATATTCTCTAACTGAACTAAACGATATGATGCCGTGGGAGAGGGAGATTTACTTAACGTTATTAAACGAACATCTAAAAGATTTAGATGATAGAAGAAAAACAGATAAAGGAACGATGTAATGGCTACACCACCGATTAATCCTCCAGGACCTGGTCCTAGACCTGGAGCTGCTACTGGAACACGACCAGGCACAGGAGTAACTCAAGATGGAAGATACGTAGGTGGTAGACTAACTGTCGTTATATCAGAATTACAGAAATTAAACGGTAGAAATGGCATACAGAAAAGTAATCGTCATCTTGAAAAAATAGACTCAAATATAAAAGATCTTCTTGATTTTTTTGTACAGCAACAAAGACAGGCTTTAGCAGCAACCAGTCAAACTCCGACACAGACTGGACAACAGCAAGGAGGACAGAATCAAAGTAGTCAAAGAAATCAAAATCAAAAAACACAACAGAATCAAAAGAATCAACAGAGCGGTGGGATTGGAAGCAATCTTCTAAATTTCTTAAAGACTCCGGCTGGAGCAGTAACTGCAGGTGTAGGATCTGTCCTAGGATTTCCTCTTATAGCAGCTACTCTTAAAACTCTCTTCAATCCAAAAACTGTTAGAGGAAGAGCTGCCATAGGTGTAATAGGTTTCGCTATGGCCGATAAGATAGTCGACTATCTCCTTGGTCCAAAAGGTGAGTCAGAATTAAGAGATGAAGTTGATAAGATATTTAACCCTGAAGCTGCGTTAGGATTTGGTTTTCTTGGTAATATAATCAATAGACGTTTAGGAGCATTATTTTTCGTAGCAGGTCTTTTTGCTACAAATAAAAATATTGAGAAATTTGATAATCTTATGATTACTGTAGAAGAGAAAGGAAGAGATTTAAAGAAACTAGTTGATGAAAAAGTTGTTCCATTTTTCAATAAATTTTTTGGAGTTCAACTTCCAACCATACAAGTAGGAATGCAAAACATTTCTGATGGAATGGGAAATGCAATCGTGGCTTTAGATAAGATAATAGATGGAGACTATCAGGAGATATTTACTCAAAGAGGTGGAGATCTTACTTTCTTCGCATTGCTTGGCACTAAGATGGCAGGTCTTCAAAAAGCACTAAGAAGGTCTAAGAGTATTAAGAATAAAATTGCAGGTTATATTCTTGATGGTCTAATGATTGCTTTAGGAGTGAATATGGTTACGAGAGATGAACCTATAACCGATGAAAATAATGCGTTGGACATGAGTGATGTAGCTACGACAGCAGCTATAACTGCTGGGGCAGCAGGAGCACAGTTCGTTGCAGGACAAGCATATAATAAGGCTTTCGGTGCAGGAGCAAGTAATGCTGGAAAAGCAGCTGCCATAGGAGCGGCGGCTGCAGGAGGAGCGGCCGGAACTAGTGCTGGAGGGTCAGTCCCAACTACTTCAAGTAGTACATCAAGAGTATCGCAGTTCAATATGAACGCAGGACAGCAAAGACAACTAAAAACTATGGGATTTAGATTTGATAAAAATGGAACCCTTTTGAATCCGAATGGAAAAGGTGTTGCTAGCGGTAAAGTGCTAAAAGATGCTTTAAATGCTCTAGGAAAACCTGGTCTGGCAGCAAAAGTTGGACTGACCGGTGCTAAGTTCGCTCTTAGGTATCTACCGGTTATAGGATGGGCTCTAATTGCATATGACACCGTTAGGATAGCAAATGCATTCGGTTACGGACCTGCACAGCTTCTTATGAATGGTGAAATTTCTGAACAACAAATTCAGTTAAATGCTGAAAATTTTGATTTAAGTTTTGGTGAAAAGACACCCGTTGACATGGGCGCTGGATCTTCTTCTTTGGATGGTGCAACTATCTATAATCAAGCAGAAGAAAAAGCTTTTAATGACATGTTTGGACTAAATGGATCTAATAGTTTTAATAAAATGAGAAGTAATATGTCTTCTATAATGCGTAAGCGAATGGAGATGTCTTCTCTTTCTGGAAATACAGGAGCACAGACAGTCGTCAACAATTACAATACTACGCAAAATATGGACCAATCTCAGTCGGTAGTATTAGCTCAAAATGATGTGCCATCAACTACCGACGGAGTTTCTTTAAACAACATCGGTAGTGTGGCATTATTACCTGCCTAGCCTTCTCTGGCTAATTTAGCAAAATAACTCATAGTATCATCATCTTCATTTTGTGAAGACAATTCCTCAGCAGTTACAGGTTCAGCAGATTTTAGCTCAGGTGGAGGTGTTGACTCGCCAAGTTGAGTTTCTTGTTTTATAGTATTAACACCGGCACTTACTTCTTCACCTAGGACTCTTGATAGTTTCATCTTGAGTTCATCATAGGTCTTAAAGTTCTTAGGATCTAAGAATTCCTGCAAAGAAGACTGCTTATTGTATATACCTTCAAGAACCGAATCATCATCTGAAAGTGTAGCAGGTGAATCAAACTCAGACTTATCATAGTTACGATAACCTTCGACATTTCTAATCTTGAGCTTGAAGTTTGCACCTTCCCAAAGATCAAAAGGATTGACTGCTTTCTCATCGGCGAACGATGGTTGCATCATGTCCATAATCTTATCGAAGATCTTCTTACCAAACTGGTATAGGAATACCTTTCCTTCGTTATCGGGGTTGGACGGGTCGGACACAATATAGACATTGGTGACATAGTGAAGCCTACGCTTTTGAGCACGTGCTTTCTCTTTGTCAGCTTCAA
>CEON01044712.1_pt1 | contig 15346 bp, 17 predicted proteins | sample 530291 | NCBI WGS metagenome assembly CEON01 (sample SAMEA2619888, study PRJEB7988) | marine metagenome | biome: marine biome (ENVO:00000447); feature: surface water layer (ENVO:00002042); material: "saline water (ENVO:00002010), including plankton (ENVO:xxxxxxxx)" | depth 5 m
GCGATTAAGAAGAAACGACCCGACCTAGATATAAGGTTCTGCTTTCAAAATAGTAGAACCAAAATATCTAAAGCTAAGAACTCTATCTCGTATGCCAAATGGTGTACGAGACATGGGTTTCAATACTGCGACAAATTTATTCCTGACTCTTGGTATGCCTAGCTATCCTTTACCACCAAACCCTAAACTTGGCTGCACAATCTATGACGATTACAAACGTGTATGGGTTGTATGGAACGGAAGTGAGTGGGTAGATATAGTCCTTAACGAACACAGATGCAAGTTAAATAATGAAAAGCCAATACAAGATTAAAGAGATTTGCCCTGAGTGTGGCAAGAAAAACTGTGCGGTCTTTAGTGATGGACATAAGCATTGCTTCACTATGGATTGCGGATACACTTACTACCCAAACAAGAAAAATTTATCTGTTGCCTACTCAAAAAAAATGTTAGATAAAGTGACACCACTATTTAAAACAAGTCCTAAGTTATTGAAGGTAACACCCATAGCATTATCTAAACGTGGAATCACTAAAGAGACTTGCGAACTATTTGGTTATGGTATGTCTGAATACAGAGGACAGCCAGTACAAGTAGCTACATATAAAGATCAGAAGGGTAATGATGTAGCACAGCATATTAGATTTCCTGACAAGAAGTTTGCTTGGATAGGAGACATATCAAACGTACAGTTATGGGGTCAGCACCTATGGAGACAGCATGGTAGTAATGGTTCAGTCTTTGTAAGCTGCTTTGAGGGCGAGATAGATTGTATGAGTGGGTCACAGATACAAGGTAATAAGTTTCCTTGTGTATCTATTCCGTCAGGTGTACAGTCAGCAGCTAAGTATCTGGCAGCAAACTATAAATGGTTAGATACTTATTGTCGTATAGTTTTATGCTTTGATAATGATGAAGCAGGTAACAAAGCAGCAGAGAAATGTTTAGAAGTCTTACCTAAAGGTAAGGTTGCCATAGCAAGACTAGATCGTAATGACGTTAACGATCATCTTGTATTAGGCGAAGGAGATATAGTACAGGAGAGACTATGGAAAGCTAGACCTGTAAGACCTGACTCTCTTATTAATGCAGCAGACGCATGGGATTTGTTTACCAAAGAAACAAGTAAAGCTGTATGTGACTTTCCATATCCAATGCTTAATGAATATACAAGAGGTCTGTTTCCTAGTCAGCTATTCACAGTAGCTAGTGGTAGTGGTGCAGGTAAGTCAACGATATGCAGAGAGTTCTGTTATCACTTCTTAAAAAAGAATCTCAAAGTAGGTTATATAGGTTTAGAGGAAACAGTACAAAGAACACTTCAAGGTCTAGTAGGTATTGACTTGAATGTACCTTTGCACTTAAATGAAGATGTCATAAAAAAAGAAGAACTGAAGGTTGCGTTTGATAAGTTGACTTCAACTCGCAACCTCTTTCTTTATAATCACTTTGGCAGTCTTGACCCTGATGTATTGCTAGAACAGATAAGGTATCTGGCAACTGTAGATAAAGTACAAGTAGTTATCTTAGATCACATATCAATAGTCATGTCTGGTCTTGAGTTAGACAATGAAAGACGTGCAATAGATGTGACAATGACTAAGCTAAGAAGTTTATGTGAAGCAACAAACATAGCTTTGATAGTAGTAAGTCATCTACGCAGACCGCAAGGGCAAGGACACGAAGAGGGTAGAGACATATCTGTATCTGATCTAAGAGGTTCTCACTCTTTGGTACAGCTATCAGATGTAGTACTTGGTGCGTCAAGAAACCAAGTAGGAGATGCTAGTGAAAGACAGAGACTACAACTAAAGGTATTGAAGTCCAGACATACTGGTATGACAGGCGAAGTAGATAAGTTATTGTACGACCAAAATACAGGTCGGCTAGTAGTTTATGAAAACACATTTGGAGCTTTATGACTTTACTAATTGATGCAGACTGGTTGATCTACAATTCCTGTTGTGCCTGTGAAGAAGACACAAGATGGACTGAACACGAACATACTCTTCATTCAGATGAAAGAGATATTATGAATTTGATTGATAGCAGGATTGATGTTTTTAAAACCATAGCAGGAGAAAAGCATGACATAGTTATGTGCTTTACTTCTTATCCAACATTTAGGCATGAGATATTTCCAGAGTACAAGATACATAGGATAGGTAAAAGAAAACCACTAGCTTTGAGATCAGTAATTAATAACTGCAAAAAAATATATGACTGTGTATCTTATCCAAACCTTGAAGGAGATGACGTACTTGGATTACTAGCTACCAACGGACAGTATGAGAATCCAATAATAGTATCAGTTGATAAGGACATGAGAACTATACCTTGTAAGTTGATAGCTGCTGAAGAGGTAGAACATATTACAGAGAAGAAAGCAAACAGACATTGGTTTGAGATGTCTATAGCAGGAGATAGCACAGATGGAATAGTAGGAGTCAAAGGTACAGGCATGGTAACTGCTACTAAATTATTAGCAGATACACCTGACACGATAGACGCACTATGGTCTAAGGTTGCTGAGACTTATACAAAGAAAGGTTACACTTTGGCTGATGCAATTCTTAATGCAAGACTTACTAGAATATTACGAGAGGGAGATTACGACTACAATACAGGTACAGTAAAACTTTGGAATCCATGAGAAAACCCCCAAGACGAGTCACTTGTCTCAGGGGTTCTCTACGCTTTACCAATGGGTAACCACTCCCATTGATTTAATGGTAGCATAAAACTATGACAATCAACACATTACCTGTAATAACTGATGATCTTATTCAAGGTCTAGATAATTTGTACCCACAACGACACCCTGACTTGTCATTATCTGATAGAGAGATATGGTATAGAGCAGGGCAACGTAGTGTTGTTGACTATCTTATTGAACAACAAAAGAGACAACGTGAGACTATGCTAAACAACACAACTAAAGGTATTTAATTATGTGCTTTATCGGTGGTGTTCAAGCTGCACCTGCACCTAAAAAACCTGAATTTGCAGACGCACCTCCTGTTGTGACAGGGAAGCAGACTGGTGTTGATGACCCAAAGGATACACAAAAAGCAACAGATAAGTTAAGAATGAATAGGATAGAAAAGGAAATAAAAGCAGGAACTTATAACGACCCTAATCTTGGAAGAACAGAAGAATTATTAAGTAAGTCAAAAAGCGGTGGTAAATATACAATGAAAAAAGATAGTACTGGTAGAATTAGAAAAATGAAAACCAGTACTTATCGCAAAAGCCTTAGAAGTAAGGCAAGGTCAAAGTCAAAGTCAAAGTCAAAGTAACTAACTATGTGCTTCAGAAGTCCACCACCCCCACCACCATTACCTGACCCAGAGCCAGTAGCACCTAAAGCAGAGAAAACTGCTGAACAAGTTGTTACAGGTTCACAGAGAAAAGACATTGCCAAGAAAGGTAGGAAGGCTGCAACTACAACTACAAGAGCAGCAGCCAGAAGAGGCACATCTATGTTAAGAATACCTTTACTAACTAATACACAAACCGAATCTGGTAATTTAAGGACACCTGTTTAACACATGGAATATTCTTCTTCGGCTGTAACAGCAGCAGGCTTGTATGAACAACTAGCACAAGAGAGATCAACCTATCTAAGAGAAGGTCAAGAGTCTAGTAAGTTAACACTTGCATATCTTATACCTGAAACTTCGGGTGGTAGTGGTGCAAGAAGAAGTAAGATCAAAACACCTTATCAATCAATCGGTGCAGCAGGTGTTAACAGCCTTGCAGCAAAACTATTGACAGGTCTTTTCCCTACAAACGTACCTTTCTTTAAACTTGTATTAGATTTAATAAAAATACAACAAGAAGGTAATAATCCTGAAGCTGTTACTGAGATAGATAAAGCATTACGCAAAGTTGAATCTGCTTTAATGCGTGAGATTGAAACATCAAATGATAGAGTCGCAATGTTTGAAGCATTGAAACATCTTATTGTTGGTGGAAATGTTTTGTTATATCTAACAAGCGAAGGACTACAGGTATATCCACTAGAAAAATATGTATGCAGACGTGACCCTAATGGAAATACTTTAGAAATTATTATTAAAGAAACAGTAAATGGTAAAGCCTTACCTTCTGATTTTGTAGCAAAACTAGAAGAAAAAGCAAAATACACAGAGAACACTTTAGAAGAAGATTTAGATATATATACACACGTCAAAAGAAATGGAGATTTCTTTAACTGGCATCAAGAATGTAAAGGAGAAAGGATACCTAACACAGAAGGTAGGGCAAGGAAAGATGTAAACCCTTTTATAAATCTTAGGTTTACCAGACTTAGTGGAGAAAGTTACGGAAGGGGATACGTTGAAGAGTATAGAGGGGATTTAATTTCTCTTGAAGGATTGATGAAAGCAATAATCGAGAACGCTGCTGCGTCTGCACGTACAGTTTTTCTTGTAAATCCTAATGGCACAACCAGAGCTTCCACTCTAGCTAAAGCACCTAATGGAGCTATAAGAGAAGGTAATGCACAAGATGTATCTGTCTTACAGGTAGGAAAGTCAGGAGATTTGCAGACATCTTTTACAGCAGTACAAAGAATAGAACAGCGATTACAGTATGCTTTTATGATGGCTAAAGCAGTACAACGTGACGCTGAAAGAGTAACAAGTACAGAGCTAAAGATACTGACACAAGAACTAGAATCAACACTTGGCGGAATCTACTCTATCCTGAGTTCTGAACTACAGCTACCTTACTTAAGAAGACGTATGCACTTACTAGCAAAAACAGGTAGAGTTCCAGAGCTACCAAAAGATATAGTAGGTCTATCAATCATCACAGGATTACAAGGATTAGGTAGAGGACAAGATAAAGAGAAGTTACTTGAGTTTATTACTACTTTGGCACAGGCTTTAGGTGCTGATGTGATGAGACAATACGTTAATGTTGACGAAGCTATTAAGAGGTTGGCTACCAGTATTGGCATAGATACTGAAACATTGGTAAAATCAAGTGAACAGATAGCTGCGGAGTTGCAAGCTGCACAACAACAAGAACTTATTAGAAGTCTTGGTAGTGCTGCTGTAGGCTCGCCTTTACTTGACCCCAAGAAACAGGCTGAAGCAGGTCTTATCTCACAACAAATGGATTCCAATGCCCAACAAGAACAGCCAGTCTAAAAAGACTGCAAAGCCAAGAGACAACAATGGGAGATATATAGCTCCTGAAAATGCTGTTGTCAGCAGACTAGGTGTAAACGAAGAAGGTACACCTGAATCAAAGAACAAGGGTACTGTCACTACTAGACATGGCAGCACAATCACTTATAGTTAAACCAAAAAACCACTATGACATCATCACAAATACAGGCAAACGAAACACCACCAATGTCTTCACAGGATATTGAAAGTCTAAGAGATGAGAATGGCCTTATCGCAGGTAAGTTTAAAACTGCTGCTGATATGGTAAACAGCTATAAAGAACTGGAAGGTAAGCTAGGTAGTATTGAAAATACTGCTGAAGAATCTACAGAACAAGAAACTCCAACAGAAGAAAGTAATGACAACTATGACGCTGCTGAAGTTTATGGAGATGGTCTAGCTTCGGTCTTAGAAGAAGTTGGTATTGACCCACAAGTTATTAGTAATACTTTTACAGAGACAGGTAAAATTACAGAAGATGATTACGAGAAGCTAGGAGAAGCAGGATTTTCTAAGCAAGTTATTGATACTTACCTAGATGGATTAAGGGGTGCTGCTAACCCTGCTGAAGATATAAAAGATGCACAGTTAAATGACATCTTATCAGTTACAGGTGGAGAAGAAGGTTACTCAAAACTTAGAGAATGGACACAGGCTAATGTACCTGACGAAACTCTTAAGGCATTTGATAAGATACTTGATACTCAAGACCCCACAATGATTAAAGTTGCAGTACAGGGTTTTGCTGCACAGATGAGAGAAGCAGAAGGTTATGAGCCACAACTAATAAATGGTAGAACAGCAGCAAGTAATACTAATACATTCAGGACACAGGCAGAACTTACAAAAGCTATGGCTGACCCTAGATATGGTAAAGATGAAGCATATACATTATCTGTGTATGATAGATTAAAAGAATCTAAGGTAGTAGGCAATGGCTAACAAACCAACCAAGCCAGAACTTTATGCAAGAATCAAAGCTAGAGTTAAAGCAAGAGTCAAGAAGTGGCCTTCTGCATACGCAAGTGGTCAACTTGTTAGACAATATAAAGCAGCAGGTGGAGGTTACACCAAAGCATGAAACAACTTTCAGACAAACAAAAAAAATCTTTAGACAAGAATAAAGATGGTAAACTTTCTAAAGAAGATTTCTTACTGGTTCGCAGATTAAGAAACAAAAAGAAAAACAAAAAATGAGTCTTGACAGGTGGTTCAAAGAGAAGTGGGTTGATGTCAAAACAGGTAAACCCTGTGGTCGTAAGAAGGGAGATGGCAGACCTTACCCTGCTTGCAGACCTTCAAAGAGGGTCAGTAGTAAAACTCCTAAAACAACTAAAGAGTTAAGTAATAGAGAAAGACTTAGATTTAAAAGAGAAAAAACTAGCGGTAAAAGAATAAGTTACAATCACAAAAGACGACAAAGAGCAGCATAACTGTTATATTTTATTTAACTACTCTTATCTGTAGTTCATGGCTCCACGCAGAAAATCTTTATCTCTTAGAAAGTCAGACAAGAATCCAACAGGAGGACTGTCTGAAAGTGGGAGAAGAAGAATAAACGCTGCTACAGGTTCTAAGTTGCAACGACCTGTCACTAAAAAAAGTGGACTTTCAAAACGTGAAAAAAGTAGAAAAAAATCTTTTTGTGCAAGAATGAAAGGTGTCAAAGGAGCAATGAAAGACAGTAAAGGGCGGCCAACTAGAAAGGCACTTGCTCTACGCAAGTGGAACTGCTAGGCTCTCGGCATACAACATCTACATATCAAAGTGCCTGAAAAAGTTTCAGATAACGCTTTGAGAAAAGGTTAGTAAAGACAGAGAAAGTACAAATTATTCACAAACACTTACTAAACAGATGGCTAACGCAACTGTAAGTAGGCTCGGTCTTGTTAATAATACTGGTACAAACTTTGATGAACTATTCCTGAAAGTTTTTAGTGGAGAGGTTCTAACAAGTTTTGCCCAGAATAATATTTTCAACGAGCAACTACATACTGTCCGTACTATTGCATCAGGCAAATCGGCCAGCTTCCCCGTTTTAGGTACGGCGACTGCTGCCTATCATACGATTGGGACACCCCTAGTCGGGGCGAACCAGATCAAGGCTAATGAGAAGATTATCAACATAGATGATATGCTCATTGCTCAAGCAGTAATCGCCAGATTAGATGAGCTTAAGAATCACTATGATGTTCGTGCGACTTATTCTGCTGAACTAGGAAAGGCACTTGCCAAGACATACGATCAAAACGTAGCAAAGGTAATTGCTAATGCTAGTCGTGCATCAACTACTCTTAGTGGTGGAGATGGCGGTTTTGTTCTAACTCTTGCTTCTGGTAATACAGCTTCAGCAAACGTGACTGGAGATGAACTGGTTGCAGCTATCTATGATATTGCTGAAGAGTTTGACAAGCGTGACATTCCAAGCACAGATAGATTCTGTGTGTTGCCACCTGCGGAATTTTATAAGATTCCTGAATCTGCTACCAGAGTTATGAATACAGACTTTAACCCACAGGGTAATGGTTCTGTTGCAGCAGGTACAGTAACACAGGTTGCAGGTATCCCCATAATGATGTCTAACAACGTACCACAAACTAACGTAGGCTCTAACCCTTCAGGTGCTAATAACACCTATTCAGGAGATGATAGCAAGACGCTAGGTTTGGTATTCCATAAATCCGCAGTCGGAACTGTAAAACTACAGGACATGACAACTGAAATCTCAGGTGCGGACTATGGTATTATGTACCAATCAACGCTGATGTTAGCGAAGTACGCACTTGGGCATGGAATCCTAAGACCAGAATGTGCAGCAACAATTAAATTGTCTGCTTCATAATCTACCTAATTTCATAAAATAGGGTATTCTATTATTAGATACCCTTTTTTTTTATGCCTTACGGAAAAGGTACTTACGGAAACAAAGTAGGAAGACCTAAAAAAACAGACAAAAAAAAGTCTAAAAATTTAAAAAGCAATTTAATGGCATTAAAAATGTCAAAAAAGTAAAGAACAATGGCTGTAGCTGCGACCACAGAACTTGAATGTATTAATATTATGCTTGCTGCAATAGGCGAAGCACCTATTAATACTTTGACAGGCACGCTTCCAGTAGATGCTGTTACTGCACAGAAGACGTTAGCTGAAATAAATAAAGACGTACAGAATGAAGGTTGGTCTTTCAATCAGGAATTTAATGTTGTATTGACTAGAGATGGCAGTAATCAAATTGCTCTTGGTACAGACATATTGAAAGTAGATGCTAATGTTTTTGACCACCCAACTATTGATGTTATACAGAGAGGTTTAAAAATGTATGACAGAAAAAATAATACTTATATTTTTGATGAAGACTTAACTTGTAATGTTACTTACTTTAGAAACTTTGATGAGATACCTGAATCCGCTAGACGATATATAAACATAAGAGCAGCAAGAGTATTTGTAGATAGATTAGTTGGAGATGACGGATTAAGAACTTATACAGCACAAGACGAAGCAAGAGCAAGAGCAAACCTTATGGAAAATGACATGGATAATGCAGACCATAATGTTTTAACAGGCGACCCAAATCTTAATAATGCTATGAATACGTTTACACCTGCTGATGTTCTTAACAGATAACTATGGCGATAGTATCAAGATCAATACCCACACTACTTAGAGGTGTATCGCAGTCTTCAGACTCTTCTAAGCAGTCAGACCACGCTGATATACAAGATAATGCTGACAGCAATCCAGTTGTAGGTTTAGTAAAAAGATCAGGCATACAGCACGTTACAAATCTAAGTACTAGCACACTAGGTAATGTCCATATTCAAACTATAAACAGAGATGTTAATGAAAGATATGTAGCAATATTTAGTAATGGTAATGTAAAAGTATATGAGCTTGATGGCACAGAAAAAACAGTAACAAAACCAGACGGAACTGCATACCTAAATACATCAAACCCTAGAGATACGATTAAGACTGTAACTATTGCTGACTTTACTTTTGTTGTTAATACGAATCAAGTAACTGCAATGGATTCAACTCTATCCGCAGGTAACATTACACAAGCAATTATCTTTGTAAAACAGGTTTCTAACGATACTGTTTACTCTGTTACTGTTGATGGTGTAACTGTAACTGATGACACGACTAATGACTCATCTTTAAGTACATCACAAGTTGCTGCTGATTTACAGTCAGGTCTTAATTCAGGATTATCTGGTTTTACTATTGCAAGAAGTGGAAGTGTAATACATATAAAAAAGAGTGATGGTAGTAATTTTGCTATAGATGGTACTGACACTCAAGGTAATACTCAATTAACAATAGTAAAAAACTCAGTTCAAAGATTTACAGACTTACCTGCTGTCTCTCCCAATGGAATGGTCGTAGAAGTAAAAGGAGATGAAAGCACTAACTTTGATAATTATTATGTAAAATTTGTCACTAACAATGGCAATGCTTTAGAGGAAGGTCAATGGGAAGAAACAGTAGAGGCAGGTATTCAATTTAAGTTTGATTATGCCACTATGCCACACGTCTTAATTAGACAGGCAGATGGTAATTTTAGGTTTGCAAGAGTTGATGGAGATACATATACCTTAAGTGGTACTCAATATACATTACCTGTATGGGGAGAGAGAACAGCAGGAGATACGGAATCTGCAAAAGACCCTTCATTTATTGGTAGTAAAATAAACAACGTATTCTTTTTTAGAAACAGATTAGGATTTTTAGCAGATGACAATGTAATACTGTCTAATGTTTCAGAGTTTTTTAATTTTTTTCCCGATACAGTTCTTACTGTAGTTGACTCACACCCTATAGATGTAGCTGCTTCTCATACAAAAGTTGCTATTCTTAAACACGCAGTCACTATGGGAGAACAGTTAATATTATTTTCTGAACAAACACAATTTGTACTATCTAGTTCAGCAGACAACTTAACACCAACCACAGCTAACGTACTTGTATCAACAGAGTTTGAGTCTTCAGATGATGCTCCTCCTGTAGGTTCTGGTAATTCAATTTACTTTTTAACTAAGAAAGGTAACTTTGCAGGTATTCGTGAATATATTTCGCAAACCAATGAAACTGCTAGAGATGCAGCAAACATTACTATTCATGTACCAAGACTAATACCAAGTAATATTTTTAAATTAGCTGTATCTAACAATCAGGATATTCTTGTTTGTGTTGGAACTGATAACCCAAATAAATTATTTATCAACAGATGGTTGTTTGGTAATCAAGGACAAAAAGTTTTAAATAGTTGGTTTACCTTTACTATTAATGAAAACAGGTCTATAAAAAATGTTGACTTTATAGGTACTGATTTGTTTTTAGTTATAGAAGAAGCTAATACAGTTACTTTAGAAAAGATACCATTTGAGTCTGATTTCAAAGAAACCAATGCAGACTTTGAATTTCATTTAGATCACAAAGTAACTGAAGCAGACGTAACAGTTGCATATAATTCATCTACTGACAAGACTACATTTACCTTGCCTTATAGACTAAGAGCAAAGATGGATATAGTAGGTAGGTTTTTAGCAAGTAATGAGACAAGCACGTTTGTTGATGTTAATGGAGTAACACAAACCTTAAAACCTGCCACAGTTATACAATCTACAAATTTAACTAATGGTTCGACAGCAACAATAGAAGCAAATGGAGATTATAGAAATGCAAAATTTATTATAGGAGAGCCTTATGATATGCACTATAGATTTAGTAAGCAAAGAATAACTGAAACTCCACAACAGAATAGTGCTGAAATTATTAGTAGCAGATTACAACTACATCATTTCTATATAAAGTTTGAGAAGAGTGGTTTTTTTCAAGTAGAAGTAACACCTGAGTTAAGAGATACTAGCACTCATAAATTTAGTGGTCGATTTCTGGGTGCTGCTTCTGCTGCAATTGGTCAACTTAATTTAGAGACAGGTACATTTAGAGTTCCAATAATGAGTAGAGCCGATAAAGTTGATATAGATGTAAAAAATAAAACATTCTTACCAACACTATTGGCTAGTGCAGAATATGAAGCTATGTTTCACATGAAGAGTAGAAGAATGTAATGGGTCATTTAAGAAAATGTACATTAAAAGACTTGCATCATGTCTCTGAAAATATGAGAGATATGGATAGATTAGAAGCTGTATATCAAACAGGACAAGACCCAGATACAGCATTAAGAGTTAGTTATTTAGCAAGTAAAGTAGTTATGGCTATCTGTGGAGATAATGATAATCCTATTGGTATTTGTGGTGTAACTTCTAATGGTTGTATCTATATGGTTGCTACAGAAGAATTATTTTCTAATGATAAATATAAAATACAACTAATAAGACAAGGTAGAAAATGGGTTGATGATTTGCTCAAATCATATAAAATTCTATACAATGTAGTATATGCTGAAAACGAAAAAGCTATGAAGTGGTTACAGACTTTAGGTTTTAAATTTATTAAATATCATAAGGAATATGGACAACATAAAAAACCATTCGTTGAATTTTCGAGGATAGTCTAATGTGTTTTGTAGCATTAGGAGCAGCATTAAGTGGAGGAACTCTTGCAGGTAGTGCAGCAGGATTATTTGGTGCGTCTTTAGCTCTTAGTGCAGGTACACAGGTTTTAGGTGCAGCTTCTAAAAATAAAATTGCTAGACAACAAGCATCATACGCATATCAAGCAGCAGAAAAGACAGCTATATCTGCTGATGCTGCTATGTCTGCACAACAAGAAGCATTAAACGCACAACTAATAGAAAGAAGGGCTGATGCTGCACAAAAAAAATTAGCAAAAAGTATAGAAGGATTACAGGCTAGAGGTAAGGCAGCAGCAACAGAAGGCAGGTCTGGTAGGTTAATTGAACTTATACAGAATGATATAGATAGACAAGTGGCAGGATTGAGAGAAAGTATATCTCAATCTTTAGAATCAGCAGAAGCACAATATAGTAGAGATGTATCAGCTATAGTTGCACAAAGAGATAGTAGAAGAAATCAAGCATTAGACATAGGAAATAGAGGATATACACAGGCAATGCAGAATTATCAAGGACTGCTGCCTACTATAGGAAATATAGCGTCAACTGGGTTACAAACTTATATGGATATAGACCCAAGCAAAAAGCAATTTCAAAAAAAATCAACAACTTAACTAATGACTTCATCAGGTTTTCAATCATTTACAACACCTAGAGATACCTTTGTTTCTCAAAGTACACAACCTGCTATAAACACACAAGATGGTTTGTCTCAAATTGCACAGACACTATCAGCAATACAACCTACGTTACAAAAATTTATAGTAAAAAAAATTGAAGATATAAGAGATGAAGAAGTTGCAGAAGCACAAATACAAGGAGATAAAGCAGCAAGAAGTTATACAAAAAAACAAAGGTTATTGTTTCCTGAAGGAGTAGAGATTGATGAAACTGCTCCTGACTTTGCAGAAAGTGTTAATAAATTAAGCGGAATAATTAATGAGAATGACAGAAAAATATATCAAGGAAAAAGTATATGGTATAAAAACGCATTTGAAGAAGCTAAAGCAATAAGACTAGGAAAAAATTATGCAGCAGAAATGTTGGCTGATTATGATACCTTTCGTGTTAATGACCCACGTACAGGAGTAGAAAAACCACTATCTGCTTATCCGTTTACAAGTCCAACAGTACAAAATTTTATAAGTAGTTACAGAAATAAAAATGTAGAATTAGCTGCTATCAGTCCTTTTCATTTTCAAAGATCATTTTTACCTGAGATAAAAAAAGGAACAGAAAAATTTTTAGAAAAACATGAAACAGATCATGCCTTTTATAAATTAGATGCACATAAAAAAGAAATTAGTGGAGGACTAGAAGCAATAGTAAAAAGTTGGCAATTAAAAAGACAACAAAATCCTAGTGCTAAATTTGAAGACATAGATTTTACAGATGAAAAGGAAGCAGTAAAAATTTTAGTAGAAAACGCAAGTAAGTTTTATCAAGGTAAAGATTTAAGTGAATTTTATAAAGATGTTTTTATACCTTTTGTTAATGAAACAGCAGTATCTATAGCAGGAGATGAAACATTAGGAGAAAATAGATTTGATTTAGCTGAACAATGGCAAGACGAAATACCAAAATTATTTCCTAAACAATTAGCAACTAAGAAAGTTATTAATAAAGATGGAAGTGTATCAATTGAAAATATACCAGAACCAGTTTTTTTAAGAGATGACAATAATAATCTTATCTTAGATGAAGCAACACAAGAGCCAATACAAAAATTTAAAGTTGTTGAAAATGCTGATGGCACAAAATCAACAATACCAGTTATAACTTTTAAAACATCTGATAAAACAGTTTTAGAAACTAAACAAAATTATTTAAAAGAAAAAAATATTGCTCAGAAAAAAATTAATGGATTAAGAAAAGATTATATGCAATTTGGTAAAGAAAGAGAACTTTTAAAAAATACAAATAGAATGAAAGAACTTTTAACAAATGCTTCTGATAGAGATTTAACAAATGATGAGAAACAAGAATTAAATGAAATAATGGCAACCAGTCCAAAAGCTAGGACTTGGTTGGAAAACAACAGAAATACATACAGAAATCAAACTTATAATGGAGGATTACATTTAAGAGATGCTATTAATAATGGACAATATAGAGATAGATTCTTAGCAGAACAAGCGGTTAAAACATGGTGGGAGAAGAGTTTAAAGTTACCTGCTGATAAGACTTTATATAATGAAATGATAGGAGACTTAGATACTGAGATTGATGAAGAAAGATTATACGCAATACAATATGCTGATAGCAAATCTCAAGGGCTAAGTAAATTAATTAATAATATTGCTAGTGAAGGTAATAACTCAATTCAAATTGTAGATACTTCAGAACAGCAAATAGCTGATTATGAAAGAGATGTAAAAAAATATAGTCTTACTAAACACGATTTTGGACAGGTAAATCCATTAACTAAAGAACCTGTAAAGAGATACCCTACGAAACTAGAAATAGAAAATTATGCAGATAAACAATTTATAGTTTTAAAAGATCAACTTACTTCTACTTTAGCTGCTTTAAGTGACGAAGAAATTAATCTTGACCCTTTATCTGATAGAAATATTTTAACTGGAAAAAAAGTAGAAAGAAAATCTTTTTCAAGACATCTTTTTAATATTATGAGAAATCCACCTATAGAAGACAATGGAGATCGAACACCTATAACACTTAGTTATGTATTAGAAAATTACGATATTAAAAATATTGATGGTGCGTATTTTTTTGACCAATATAAAAATTCACAAGGACAATATGATGTAAACAGTACGCAACTTGAAAAAGTATTAACAATTATAGAATTATCAGATGAAGAGATTAGTACTTATGGATTATTAGATGTATTAAAAAATTCATCAAGACCAGAGAACCAACAGAGAGCAAAAAAATACGAAGCTAATATAAAACCTGATATTCCTTTTGTTGAAGGTAATAAAGGAGGAGCAGATAATTCACAAGAAGTAATACCCCAGAAGGTTGACGAAAAAGTAGAAGAATCAAATGTTTCAGATGAGACTACCAATAAGACGCCAGTTATACAGGGAGATACTACAGATGATAATGAAATAAAAAATCCAAAACAAATGAATTTAAGCGAAGTACAGTCTGACATGACTCCAAACTTAGGCTTGAGAGATGGCAGTCTTATAGCTATGGCTTTACCATTTAAAGGAAAAGAAACCAAAAAGCAAGAAGATACTCAAGTAACAATTAGTAAAGAACCAAATGCAGTACAACGTATGGAAAATAACTTTAGAACAATTTACGCTTTAGCTAAAGAAGTTGGAATTAAATTCCCAGAAGTACTTGCAGCACAATTTGGTGCTGAGTCAGATCATGGATTATTAGTTACTGGTAAAAATAATTACTTTGGTATAAAAGCAACACAAGCTGAAATAGATGCAGGACAGTCAACACTAGCACCTACATTTGAAGAAATAGATGGTAAGAAGGTAAGAGTAATGGCACACTTTAAAAACTTTGACAGTATTAGAGAATCAATAGAACATTATAAAAAATTCTGGAATGACGATTTCCAAGATAGAAAAGGTCTTATTAATGTCAATACTGCTGAAGAAGCAATAATAAGATTAAAAGAAAATGGTTATGC
>CEON01019004.1_pt1 | contig 15304 bp, 18 predicted proteins | sample 530291 | NCBI WGS metagenome assembly CEON01 (sample SAMEA2619888, study PRJEB7988) | marine metagenome | biome: marine biome (ENVO:00000447); feature: surface water layer (ENVO:00002042); material: "saline water (ENVO:00002010), including plankton (ENVO:xxxxxxxx)" | depth 5 m
AGGAATGAAAAGAAGGAAAATCGTAGAGCCTTTAGGCTTGAACGAATTAAAGAAGTCACCGCAAAGTTCTATGCAGTTGCTGCAAAGAGAAAGTGGTTATTTCTTATTATTGCTGCCGCTGTAGTAGCATACTTAGTTATTTTCAAAGGTGGCTTCAGCTTCGGCGGCGGTGAGTGGCTACAAAAGATAAAAGGTTTATTCTAATAGGAGGAATAAGATGAAACAGAAAAAGATTTTTGAAGCTATGCAGGAACATCTCGATATCCAAGCTGATGAAAAGGCTGGCTATCCGCCGAACTGCAATGAAGGCTATGTCGAAAAAGACGGGAAGTGCGTTCCTGTTGAAAAGGCAAAACAAGGCTACAAAAAGAAGATGTAAATGAATAGTTATATTAAAGAAATAGCGACAGATGTTGCAAAGATATACTATTCTAAACAGGGTGATGTCCACGCTCATGTGGGCATTGACCCTGCTTTAGTGTTACTCACAGGAGAGATAATACTAGAGGTAATTAAGTTAATCAGAAGTTGCAACGAAACACCTGAAGACAGCCAGAAGATGTGTAGCAATCCATCTACCTTCCAAAAAATGCTTCTCAAAAAGGCTGTAAAAGAACATCTAGATATTCAGGACAAAATCGTGGTAAAACGTCTCACAGATGCTATAATAGATAGAGGAGCCTCTGTAACAGTAGAGGAAATTAAGAAACTACCTTAAGGCATCTAGATGGAACTACGAATAAACCCAACGGCAGGCCTAGCCAACAGGCTTAGAGCTTTAGGCTGTGCTATATGGATAGCTGACTTATCTGACAGAGACATCGTTCTGTCTTGGGTAAAATATAATGGCATGGCGGCAGACTTTAGCGACCTGTTCAAGGATCAGTTTGACTGTTCGCCTAGAGATGGTTGGAAGACTTATGGCGCAGGTAACAAGGTTCAAAGAGATTTGTATCTAGACCTACAGTCAGAAGAAAATATAGAGCTATCTACCTGCGGCGTGTTCTCCTACAAAGGAGGCCCTAGAGTCTGGTCGGGCGAGATGTGGGCCAAAGTCCAGCCATATATAAGTTCTCTTTCTCCTGTTGATGAAATACAAGATGTCATTGCTGAATTTGATGATAAGTATAATGTTACCGACATGGTTGGGGTTCATATAAGACGAACAGACAACGCCAAGAGCAAGCAGTATTCAAAGCTATCGCACTTCTATGCAGAGATGGATAAAACAGATCTACCATTCTTCTTATGTAGCGACTGCGAAAGAACGAAAAAGGAAGTGTCTGAAAAGTACAAAGGAAGATGTATAAGCTTCAAGAATCCACATAAAGACTGTCCGAATACAAGGCAAACTATTCGTGGAATTAAGCGTGCCCTTTGTGAACTTTTATTACTTGGCAAGACTATAAAGATTATAGGAAGCACATTTAGTAGCTTTGGCACTATGGCCTCAGTGATAGGCGGAGCTCCCATTAAAAGAGTTGGAAAGCAAAGCAAACCCAGCGCCAAGGTTTTCGTTGATGAAGATTATAAAACATGGGGCACCTCTAAAGAAATAAGATGAGTAAGATAGAAAGTTATATATCCAGAAATAAGACCAAGAGAGACTCGGAAGAACTCCAAAAGATATTCAAGATTAAGAATGAATTGGCAAACAAACCGGAAAAGTTGTCTGTTTGTGATTATGGTTTTAGGCCCGATGGATCAAAGGCCACTAGGACTATGGGCGAGATCTGTAATAAGATGGGGCTTGTTAGTCAAATGGGGGAAAAGGTATTTAACTTAGTCAGGGCGACAAAGCCTAAGGTTTGTCTTGAATTAGGAACAGGTATAGGAATATCCGCTGCATATATTGGTGCGGCGTTAAAACTTAATCGTAACAATGGTAAACTAATTACAATAGAAGGAGACGAAACACTAGCAGATTTATCCCAAGATGTTTTCTATAGTTTAGGCTTAGATAATATTAAGGTAGTAAACTCCAAGTTTTCAGATGCTCTACCAGCTATTATATCTAGTAATGATAGAATAGATTTTGTCTTTTGCGATGGAGACCATGATGAAACTAGAACCTTTGAATACTACAAAACCATACTTGACGGCATGGATGATGGCGGTATTTATGTTCTGGATGATATACGGTGGTCAGCAGGCATGAGAAGAGGCTGGGAAAGAATATGTCACCATAGAGAAGTCGCTGAGTTTAAGGACTTAAGTCGTCTTGGTGTATGTATTATAGAGAGATGGAAGTCTAGGGGGCGAATTGGAATCGACTGAATATGGATAGTCGAGTTGCATGGAGTGGTTGGTCAACAGGCCACTATAAAAGTTGACTACAACTTTTTAAGTGCAGAAGAGAATTTCTCACTAGCCGCCTAGCGGCACGGGTATCACAGCCCCGCAAACCAAATAGTGATGACTCAGATAATTCTGATAGAGATTGTACGCTTTAATACACTGTACATGATGGCAATAAGTTGCCTGACTCCGATAATCGGATAGCCTTGTTAGTTGTGTGATAACAACTGACTAACCATGTAGACACTTTGCTTGAATTATTGCAGCACGCGGGTTCAATTCCCGCCGCCTCCACTTTGGTGATACTATGAGAGATGACAAGAAAATATACTGCCCACATTGCGATGGAGATGGAGTCATACAGGAGGGGAATTCTTTTTTTACTTGCCCGCAATGTATAGCCGCCAGTGAATTTATGATGAGGGTAGAAATAGCTATAGCAGAATTCGTACTGGACGAAAAAGAGGATGAAGCGTTTGAGTTACATACTATTTATGGACTCCTACAAAATTGTCCTGTATTAGCAGTATTAGAAGCTAGACATCTTGAAATGCCTAAGAAGTTTGTGGATGAGATAATCAAAGTGTTTGATGTCAAACGTTTAGAGTAGATGGCGCACAAAAGAATAAAAGCATTAGTCATAGAACCTCAGTCAGGTCTCTGCAATAGAATTAGAGCAATATGCAGCGCTAAAAGACTGGCTCAAAAATATGGAAGAGAATTCTATATAATCTGGAACCCAAACCTTCCCGGTGCTGGCTATGGTTGTGCTGGCAAAATCACGCAGATATTTTCTAGCGATAATGGCTTCAATGTTATTGAGGACTTTGAAAAGTTCTGCGAGAAAAGAACTATAGTAAAATATCAAAAGACAACCCACGGCCCTCTTGTGTTAAATTTAGAAAGAGATAAAGAGGAGATCGTATACATCAGAACTAACCTGTGGATATACGACCACAAAGACAATCTTAAAAACACAGAGATGTTCAGGGATAATGTTAGATCATTAATCCCAAACAGCAGAGTTGTACGAGATGTTGAACGGTTTGCCAAGGAGAACATAGATTCAGATACATTTGGCATTCATGTCAGACGTACAGATATAACCCAGACTACCGAATATAATATAGACCCTGATGATGATAAGGCACTAAAGGCTGCATACGAGCCTTATGAAAAGTATTTCAACTACATAGACTACATAACAAAGACGAACCCTAAGTCCAAGTTCTTCATAGCTACAGACAATGAGCAGACCAAAGATCTGTTTCTAAACAAGTACGATAATGCTATTGCTCTCGATAGTAGGGGTTATAGTAGAACAAATGTCGAGCATACTCAGGACGCAATGTCTGACATGTATCTTCTGTCTAGGTGCCAATCTGTAGTATCATGCAAGCAGAGCTCATTCGGAAAGGTGGCATCTCTGATTGGTGGTAATAGTTATGTTGATGTAAACTCCCCAGACTCTAAGAAGGGCATAGACCTGCCTTCTTATTATGACGGTGAGTTCAAGGGGGTAATTGAGAGTTGGGCTGTGGCAATGACGCTCAGTCCGAGAAAGAAACCAACGCACAATGAAACACTTAGATCAGCTAAACTAGCAGGGTTTGATGATATACACCTGTTTATGGATGGTAAAGTTGAAGTTGACGATGAATTCAGTCACTATCCAGTCACAATAAGAGAACCAAAACTAGGGGCTTGGAAAAACTGGATAACCACATTGAAGGAGTTGTATGAGCTGTATCCAGAGAGAGATGCTTACGCAATTTTTCAGGATGATGTGTCCTTCTGTAAAAATGTAAAGAAGTTTGCGGAGAAGACACTGTGGGCCAACTCTGAGAGGCATATGGGAGTTGCCTCCTTCTACTCTCCTTCTCATTATGAAAGACCAATTCCCGGATGGTATAAAAGAAATGTAGGAATAACTCTTAGACCGGCAGTGACGTTTGTATTCTCGCCTGAGTGTGTCGAGTCGGTCTTAAGATATTTTAAGAAGAATCCTTGGAAGAGAAAGCAAAATATTGACAATGCCATTGGGCAATGGGGCAGGCATACTAAGAGATACCCTTATTTCTTTAGCCCTTCTCTATGTCAACACACAGGCCACACCTCTGTTATATCCCCTTGGAAGAGTATAAAAGGCAAACGTAAATCCTATAAGTATGTGGGCGAGGACTTTGATGCTATGGAGTTTTTAGATGGACAATAGATTCATTGTTATGACTGAATACTATAAGTCAAACAGAAATGACAGACATAAGGAGATTGTTAAGAGTATAGAGGTGAACTGCAGAATAGAACAGACAAAGCAAGTAATTCTGTTTATGGACCCAACTATACCATTTCCACAAGAGTTAAGATCAGTGCTGTCAGAAGAGAATTTCAAAAAAATAAAAATTCATTATACTAGACCTAATGACAGGGCGAGATATGCAGACTTCTTTTCCTACGCCAATGAGCATTTAGCGGGAGAAAGGTGCATACTTTGCAACAACGATATATCGTTTGATGAAAGCCTACAGCTACTTGACGGGTTTGATCTCAATGGTTATTTCATATGCTTAACTAGATGGGACTTAATGAAAGATAATTCACTTAGATTCAAGCAACCCGAGAGAATCAGAAAAAACTCACAGGATGCTTGGGTATTTACTCCAGAACTACCGATAAAAATGATACAAAAAGGACAGTTCTATATGGGTAGGCCGGGATGTGATGGTATGGTTTCTTATCTAGCGACTATCAGCGGTTTAAAGATAATGAATCCATCAGAGGTTATTAAGGCTAAGCATTTACATCTATGTCGCTACAGAACTTATGGAACGCAACACAGAATGGGGCATGACCTTATATATATGTGCATATACCCCAACGATAAAATAGAATATGATGTTAGCAAGAGTATGTACAGGCTATTTAGTAGCGACACTGGCGAAGGAGAGATTTTTGGAGAAGATGCCATAAAGCTCGCTAGAGAGGGAGAGTTAAAGAATGAAAAACACTGGAATACAGCTATTAAGAAATGCTTGGGGCTATAATGTCAGATACTAAACATACAAAGAAAATCATAAGCTATTGCTTTTTTCTTCCAAAAAAAATGTTAAACAATCGCAAGTCGTGGGACAGGCTATTTGAAGATATAGAAAGATATTGGTACAACCTGCCATGCGTATGTGTCTTAGATAGTATATTCTATCCAGATTATGTAAAAAGGTTCTATGTTACTCAAAATGTACTAGACCATAACTTAGGTGAGTTCTTACATAAAATACAAAACTTGCCTAACTTTGAAGTAGAAGTCATAGAAGGCGAATATGAATACAGAGAACATATCATACAGAGGTTTCGCCCTTTTTGGGAGGACTGGGATATCGTTTTGTTGCGTGATATAGACTCGGTTCTTACTGGAGGAGAATGGTCTTGCAATAGAGTGTTTGAGGAGTCGCCAGAAGCTCATGTGTATAGTTCAAGATCACATAGCTCACACACAACATTGATGGGCGGGTTGTGTGGCTTCAAGCCAAAGCTTATCCAAAACAAACTGGAAGATAATCTAGAAGACTTCATGAACAGACATGCTGGCACCATAGACAGGAAATATCACTCATTAGACCAGACCGTATTAAATAAAGCCTTCACGCACGACAAGGTGTTCTCTAGAAGTTTTTATTACGACATGCCGATACATCATGCAAAGAGAAAAGCTAAGTTCCCATGTAAAAAAGTCGTCGGTATTCAGGAGATACGATCCTACAAGCTAACAGAAGACATGCAGAAGTGTATTTCTGTTGTGGAGAAGTATATAAAGCCTAGATGGGCAGGCATGCCTGTGGATCTAAGAGGGGGTGCTACAGAGGAGCTGCTAGAGCACAACGCCTCAATAAAAGACATAGTGTACTCCTCTGATAAACTGATTGAGACTTATACAACTAGCAAGAAAAGAACATTCAAGATGCCTAGTTCTTGGAGTGTTCCACGACTATATAGAAACCCCAACTCTCATAAAGGGGATACTTCCAGAGAGCTTATTTCCATGTGGGATGAAGCTGGGTATTGCAAGTTGATTGATTGTGAAAGCACCTTGTCTTGGTGGGGTAATGAAGGAGATGTTCTTCTCTATGAGTTTAATTGCGAACGCAATGTTTCAGTCCCCAAGAAAGAAAACATAAAACTCGGGCTCTTTGGCAACTATAAGCCCAGTGATTGGGGGCTACATTGGATATTCTGGGCCAGAAGCCCAAGACTCCTCGAAAAAAGAATAAACGACGGTTTACTATCATACGGCGAAAGGGACATATCTTCTATATTTATCGGAAACATTGTAAATACACAACAAGGCAAAAGAAGGGTCAGTAAAGACTGGTCTCAATCCACGGAATTATTTTCAATGCTTAAAAGCCATAAGTATAAATATACACAAGAAGAGTATCTAAATATGATGGCCAGATCTAGATACGGGCTGTGTTTAGCTGGATATGGCCGAAAGTGCAATCGTGAGGTTGAATGTATGGGGCTTGGCGTTGTGCCGATTGTCGCTCCAGAAGTGGATATGAGTTATTACGATAGTCCGCAGGAGGGTGTTCATTACTTTAGGGTTAACTGCCCAGAAGAAGTGCGGCTTTTAGTAGAAGAAACAACTGAGTCAGACTGGAAGCGCATGTCTGACAACTGCATAGACTGGTGGAATAAAAATTGCTCTAGATGGGGGTCTTTCAAGACGACAGAGAGGATAATAGAAGAGAACTATGGATTACATTAAAGACGAGATTACCGTAATATTAACTGTCTGGAAAAGGAGCCATCTACTAAAGCAGTTAGGTATGATAAAAAGCCAAACCAAAAGGCCTCACCAAATATGGATATACCAGAATGAGTCACACGTTGACATAGATATATCAAGAGAGGACAAAGAAAAATATAACATATCCATAATACAGTCGAAGGATATAAATTTTAAATTTCATGCCCGGTTTGCACTCCCTCTGCTATGTGATACTGAATATGTAGCAATATTTGATGATGATACCATGCCTCAAAAAAAGTGGTTGCAAAACTGTCTACGGGTTTCTAAAAAGTATAATTGCATTGTAGGTGCTAATGGCAGGAGCATGGAGAAGAACCTATTAGACACAACTGGAATAGGTGACAGTAAGGAAGTCATGCGAGATACCTTGGTTGATTTCGTTGGGCATTGCTGGTTTTTTAAAACAGATTGGTGCAAGTATATGTGGATGGATCGCCCTGTAACTTGGGAGAATGGAGAAGACATACATTTTGCAGCGGCTTGTCAGGTATATGCAGATATACCTTGTTATGTCCCTCGTATGCGCAAAGAAGAAAGAGATTACTGGGGCGATTCTCAATCGCATTTAGGCAGGGATGAGCATGCGAGCTATAAGAGAAAAGGCCATAATGAGCAAAGAGGAGAAATAGCCAAGTATTGGTATAATAAGGGTTGGAGGCCTCATAGGTTTACGCTCTATGGATGGAATTACACAGAGTAAATAGTAGATGAAAGTGACGATAAATAGTTTTCCTAGATGCGGATTCGGCAATCGGGTACTTTACTACTATAACCTAAGACAGGAGGCGCACAAGCGTAATTGTGAGTTTGGCTGTGTTGCTTGGGGTGGACATGAGTTCTTTGAGGGAGATATGCTTGGATTAGAAGTTAGAGGAGGAAATTCTCTAGGCTTCTGTTTGGGCGAAAAATTTTATACCTACAATGGCCTTCCAACCAGAGATGTTTTCAAACTAAAAGAAAAACCTATATTTTCCGAGACAACATGTGCGATACACTTTAGAGGGACTGACTTTCACCAATGGAATCCGAATGCAGTGCTGGGATTCGACTACTATTATGACAGCATACAAGAGGTCAAGGACGCTGTTGATACATTTATACTTTTCACAGACGACCAAGGGTTGTCCAGCATAACAGCAACAAGCGAATATTTATCTAGCCAAGATATTAACTTTACTGTAGCAAGCGCAGAAAATTATATAAATGACTTTTCTTTTATGTCCGAGTGTGACTATATTATTTCTAGCCCTTCTACTTTTTGTATTTGTGCCGGTTTTATAGGAAAGAAGAAAAAGATTATACATTCAAAGAACTGGGTCGAGGATCGTGCGAATAGAAATGACAAGTTCTGGGTTGATTTATTAAATGGGGGAAACGATGACTATTCTATCTGGAGACTGCTGTGAACGACGAGCAAAATGAATTCGAGGTTGTAGAATTTAGGTTTATAAGGACTGATGATGATTGTGACATTAGGTTTGGTTGTAGTAATATACGTGGAGATCAGCCGATCTGGTCTCGGCCTTATGAATATACACTTGTTCTAAATACCATAGGTAAGTTCTTTAGCGGGAGAGAAGAACCCATTCTAGTACATAATTCATCATGGGGCTGGGAGGGTGTCCATGTAATGTTCAAACAAGAGTTGGAGAGGCTCTACAGCGTCGAGAACTCAGACATTAAAAAATCGTCTCTACCAAATACGTTTGTAAGAGACATAACTAATCCTCCAGATGAAGACATGGTTGATAAGTACGATGTAGTAATAAATGTGTCTACAGTAGAGGAGATAAGTCACACTCCCCACACCTCAATACTTAACAATTTAATTTCACAAGTCAAGCCAGAAGGATTATTAATTTGTACATTTGATATACCCGGTCTAGATATAATAGAGACAGAAAGACTACTAGGACAAAAAATAAAAGATACAGGCGAAAGACTAGACGGTAAAAACTCTAAAGTAAAAAATACAAACTATGCACACTTAAACTGTGGGTTATTGGTACTAAGGAAGATGGGGCACTAATATGATATACCTTAAGACCTATTGCTATGCACCCCACGAGATAGAATTTATAATAGCTAACCTTAAAGAGTGCTATGACCACATAGACAAAATGATAGTCTGTGAGTTTGATATTCACCACACAGGGGTCAAGCGAGATTTTGAATATACCGACTTAAAGGAAAGGGTGCCAGAGGAACTAAGGGATAAACTAGACTATCACGCATGCGAAGTGTTCGACATAACGGCTAGGGCTTACGATGATGAATCAGCGTGTCACGCCGTTAATGAGCCTGTAATGCGTAGTTACTTCACCAAGCTATATGACTTCGAGGATGATGACATAATTATCTCTGTGGACGCAGATGAAATACTCTATGGAGACAAGGTAGAATACATAACAAGTCTCTTGCCCATCAATGGAACAACCACGCTAAAGATGAGACAGTTTTTTTACAAGAAGACTTATCTGTGGGAGAATAAGATATTTAAGTCTGCCATTGCCACGTATTACAAGGACATAAACCCAAAATTCCCTAACAACTGGCGTGATACTGGCAACCCAACTCAAGATTATGTCGGATGCCACTTCTCTTGGTGTATGGATGTAGACGCTATGGTAAACAAGCTACACACATATAGCCACCCACGATATCGTTTTTGCGCAGACAAAGAGCTGTTAGAAAAAGCTATAGAGAATAAAGAGTATCCATTTGATCGAAAGGTCAAATTTGAAATTCAAGAAATAGAACAAGACAACCCGATCATACCAGTCTCATTACGCAAAACAATATGAGTAAGATACTAATATCCTTTGGAACCAGACCAGAGCTAATTAAACTTCAGCCATTAATGAGAAAGATGGAAGGAGTCATTCAATATGAAACATTATTTACTGGTCAGCATGTAGACCTTGTAAAGTGCGACCCGGATCAGAGAATTCAAATAAAAGATGGGGCTAATAGGCTGGACTCTGTTATCTCGTCTGTAATGAACTCAATTAATTTTCAAGGCATAGGCTCTGTCATGGTGCAAGGAGACACTACCTCTGCCTATGCAGTAGCGCTGTCGGCCTTTCATAACAGGATACCAGTAATACATTTGGAAGCGGGGCTGAGAACTTGGAATCTTCAACAGCCCTATCCAGAAGAGGCAAATAGGCAGATGATAAGCAGAATAGCTAGTCTGCATCTGTGTCCTACTGAAGGAGCAAAGTCGATCCTTGAAAGAGAGAATGTCTCAGGAAATATAGAGGTTGTTGGAAATACTGTATTAGATAATCTAACAGGTATAATACCAACTACAGAAAACAAAATATTGGTGACGATGCATCGGAGGGAAAATCACGAAAGCATTAAAGAATGGTTCTCAGAAATAAACTCCTTAGCTATGATGCATTCAAACTATAATTTCTTGCTGCCCATACATCCCAATCCAGCAGTAAGAGAACATGCAGAAATTCTAAAAAGTGTTGAGGTGGTAGGCCCAATGTGTTATGATGAACTAGTTGACTATCTATCCAGATGCTCATATGTCATAACGGACAGTGGCGGCATACAGGAAGAAGCTGCCTTTTTAAGAAAGCCGTGTCTAGTGTGTAGAGAAGAAACTGAAAGATATGAGGGGCTTGATACTTTTTCGATGTTATGCCGACGCCCCTCAGAACTGCATGACAGATTTTCACAACTAGACGATTTACCCATGAAGGGAAGCTGCCCCTACGGAGACGGTAGAGCGTCAGAAAAAATAATAAGAATACTCACGCAATGACTAATATACCCGCCTTGCCTAGATCTGGTTATCACGACAAAGGAATGTATGGCGAGTTGCCATTGTCTCCATGTGTTTTCGCTGCTTGTGATAGTAGCTACTTCATGGAGCATGCAACATCATTCATCTACTCTGCTGGCATTGCTGGTAAGGATGTACATATACATGTTATAAACCCAACACAACAGGTTTTCTCGTTGGCCTCCATACTCAACTCTGTTGTGGAGACTAATGTTACATATACTTTTAATGAGGCCACTCTTCCTAAAGATGAAGAACAGAGGAGGACACTTTATGCCTGCCTAAGATTCATAACCTTACCTCAGATACTAAGATCCGCCAAAAAAGTATTGACCTTAGACATTGACTGTATGGTGATGCGCCCCTTTGAGTTCCCAGACAAACCTGCTGGATATTTTCCTCGCCAGTCAATCGAACGAGGAGGATCTGTCGATACCCACTCGGTTGCTGCTGGCGCTGTGTACTTCACAGAAAAAACACTAAAATATGCAGATCAGGTAGACTCGTGCGTAAGGGATACGCCCCTTCAATGGTTTGCCGACCAAGTAGCTCTAAACAAAGTCTTCCAAAATATCCCAAAGGATTTAGTTGATAGTTTTGACAACAACTTCATGGACTGGGAGTTTAAGGATGGTACAATAATATGGACAGGTAAGGGTGCTAGGAAATACGACAATCATATATACGTTTCCAAGAAGAGAGAGATGTATGACCTTGTGAGTAAAAAGTTAGACTCATATAAAAATGTTGTATTAAAACCTAGACTTGATATACCATTCAAGCAGTTCGGCATAATGACAAAGGGATCTATCAACGAACCCATAAGGAAGCATTGGGCCAACTTTGTAGATAAGATATGCAAGACTCTTGATAGCCCTTTGGTTATAGAGATGCCTCGCTGGATGTTTAATAATAAACTCTTATCTTATTTTCCAGAAGATATACCTATGTTTGTACCGCATGAAGAAAGGCAATCTTGGGGAGGCAATAAAAGCACGAAGTATTATATGCAGACCGTATTCCCTTGGCTGTTTACTGTGGACTCTCAGGGATGGGGAGGAGGAGCTGACTTCATAAACACATATGACAATGACAATGAGGATGTTGATGATTCGTTCTTTAATGAGATGTCGGACTATGTGAAAAAAGGAGGAACCAAGTTCGGACACCTGCAACCTAAACGAGGATTCAATAGAGGCAATGTGCTACAAAACGAATTCATATTTGTGCCTCTACAGATACCTCACGATGCAGTTATCAAGTATCACTCCGACATTACATGCGACAGATTCGTCACAAGCCTATGTAAATGGGCAGACCAGCAAGGCAACCCCCAAATCGTATTCAAGGGACACCCAATAAACATCGGCTCCATGTCATCCCTGTCAAATACAATAGGTCAGTATAGAAATACGCTATACTTAAAGGAATGTCATATACATGAGATGATGGAAAAGGCTACAGCCGTATACGTTATAAATTCAGGTACAGGACAGGAGGCAATGCTTCTTGATAAGACAGTTGCAGCATTTGGTGGATGTGAGTATATGGGTGGAGTTATTAAGGGCGATATTGATGACTTAGATAAGACTTGGGATATGGTCAAGAATGTAAATAAGGGAGAACAAGGCAGGAGATATCGCCGATGGTACGACTGGTATAGCAAGAATGTCTTTGATACGAGATGATAATATCACACAAGCACAAGTTTATTTTTGTAAAAACTAGGAAGACGGCAGGCTCTACTTTAGAGAGCTTGCTGTTTCCATTCCTTGGGGAAGAGGATGTGTGTACTGGCTCAGCTAGAGACGGTACTCCCGCTTTAAATATTTTAGAAGGGTCTGATGGACATGCAGTTCCATCACCTATTGCAGGGTATTTTTCATTCTCGATTGAAAGGAATCCTTGGGACAAGGTTGTAAGCAGTTACTTCTGGCACAAAAAAGAAGTCAGAGGTCTTTCAGATGTGTCGTTTAAGGATTATATTGTGAAGCATAAGAGATATCTACCTACAGACTGGGGTAAATACGGAGGCTGTGATAAAGTATATTTATATGAAGACATGAAAGAAATGTACAAGGAGCTAAATGAAAGGTTCTCCCTCGGCATTGAGATTAGTCAGCTACAAACAGTAAGGCTAAAATCCGACACAGGGAGAGTGGCTGATTACAGAAAGATGTACAACGAAGATACAAAGAGCATAATAGCTGACAGGTTTTCAAACGAAATAGAAAGGTTTGGATATGAATTCTAGAAGAATTTTTATAGGATGGGACTCCAGAGAGGTTGATGCATACAATGTATGTGTCGAGAGTCTGAGAAGGACTTCCGCTGGCATTGAGATACATCCAATTAAGAAGGATGAGATAGCAGCTTTTAATAGAGAAGAGAAGAATGTATCTACGGAGTTTGCATACAGTAGGTTTCTTACACCTTATTTGTCAGGATATGAAGGGTGGTCACTCTTTGTGGACTGCGACTTCCTATTCACAAGAGATGTCAATGAGCTGTTTGACTTAGCAGACGATGACTATGCTGTAATGTGTGTTCAGCATGACTACACACCCAAAGCGTCTATAAAGATGGACGGGCAGAAGCAGGTAGCTTACCCTAAAAAGAATTGGTCTAGCTGCGTGTTGTGGAACTGTGGGCATCCTGCCAATACTATAATTACTCCTGAAGTTGTTAATGCTGAATCTGGGGCTTTCTTGCATCGCTTCTATTGGTTGCCAGATACTCTGATTGGGGAATTGCCTTTAGAATGGAATTGGTTAGAAGGCGAGTACGAGAAGACAGATATACCACCAGCCGCTATTCACTTTACGAATGGAGGGCCTTGGTTCGACAACTGCAAAGATGTAGACTATGCAGATATGTGGCTAAAGATACACCGGGAGATACAACAGTGAAGCTAGAGTTTGGAGGAGGCGAGAAACTTTCGCCGGGATTTATCGGTTGTGATGTCAGGGACGTAGAGAATGTAAAGTATGTCTGTAATTGTTGGGATATAGATAAACATGTAGACGAGGGTTCTGTCGATGAGATATACTCACGACATATGTTCGAGCATCTTACATTTGCACAGGGTAAAAGGACATTAGAAGTTTGGTACAAGATACTAAGAGGCGGAGGAAAAGTCCACCTGATAATGCCAGACTTGAAGTACCATGTTGATGAATATATCAGATTCTATAATGACAGAGAGAGTAAAGACAGAGGCAACAACTTCTTCCACGCTGTTAAAAGCATATTTGGAGGACAGAGAGAAACCATTGACTGTGACTACTTCACCACGTTCAACAGCACTTGGGATATACATAAGAGTGGCTACGATGAAGTGTCGCTCAGACAGTTAGTACAATCCTACGGATATAAAGACTTTCACAGGCATAACAATAGCCCTTGGCATTTAGATGTAACATTTTTTAAGGAGACCATCTGATGGGACACAAGACTCTCACCGGCTCGATACAGGGCAAATTCTGGGGAACGACTAGATGCTTCTTTGAAAACTCATCTAGCGAAGTACATTATATAGAAGCAAACAAAGGAGGGTACTGCTCTAGACATTACCACCAGAACAAATGGAACAGGTTTATTATTCTTGAGGGATCACTAAAGATAACTATATATAAGGAAGGCGGAGAGGATGTCACCATCTTGACTGATGGCATGTTCTCTGATGTGCCTCCAATGGTAGAACATAGATTCGAGGCGATGGAAGATACCAAGGCGCTGGAGGTGTATTGGACTGACGAACTAGACCCAAAGGATATAGTCAGGAAAGATACAGGCGGAATGAAATGAAACAGCTAGAAGAACTGCTGGGCGGTAGCTTCTGTGTTGTCGGCAACTCTCCCAAAGAGATCGGCAGTGGCAATGGCGAGCTGATCGACTCTTATGATACAGTTATTAGATTTAAGAACTATGACCTGTCGGGCGATTTTGGTAAAGACTACGGGACAAAAACTACTGTACTTGTAACACCATTTAATCTAACACAATTCTATAGAGACCCTTTGCAATATGAATGTGTGTGCTGCTGTATACCTCTAGATAAAAGTAGGTGGAGGAGAAGGTTTCCTCCGTCTAATATAAACTACGATCTTCTTCTTAGGTACAAAGACGCAGGCTATCTACAGTATATACCCAATGATATATTTACTGAGATATGGGAGAAGTATCCTATGGGACAGCCGAGCTCAGGCATAACTACATTATGGTGGATACATAGAATAATAGGAAGAAAGATACCTCGCTCAGATATATTTGGTTTCTCAATGTTTGATCCTAGAGAGAACCACCATTATTATAAAAAACACATCAGGCACGAAGAAAATGAGATAGATGATGACACTAGGAACTTTTTAGAGGCAGAAGCTAACAAGTATAAACTA
>CEON01016324.1_pt1 | contig 15285 bp, 11 predicted proteins | sample 530291 | NCBI WGS metagenome assembly CEON01 (sample SAMEA2619888, study PRJEB7988) | marine metagenome | biome: marine biome (ENVO:00000447); feature: surface water layer (ENVO:00002042); material: "saline water (ENVO:00002010), including plankton (ENVO:xxxxxxxx)" | depth 5 m
CAAATGTCACTTGAGGGCAATGACTACGCCCTAACTTTTCAAGATGATCGCGGGTGGCGTATGAACTTTCGAGACCATCCAAGAACCACCTACGACATTGACGAAAGTCTGATATGGGAGTACTTCGAGGAGCCTGTCATACCGACACTGGCGGAAGACAATAAAGAGCAATACGAGCAGGCTCAATCCGTCCTGAGATTCATGGAGTCACGGAGCAAGTCAACGGGTGAGCCATGGGCTTTCTATCCCGGTCAAATGAAGTACATTGCCCAAGCATCCTGTGCGGATGGTGCGCAGATTGCCGCTGAGACAGGAGTGGGCAAGACACTCATCGCCATATCTCTAGTGTTACTCAAGCAAGCAAGTCGCGTCTTGATTTGCGCACCGAAGGGTACGGTCAAGGACGGCGAGGTAAAGGGTGAGCCTACAACCCCATCTCAGTGGATGCGTGAGTTCAAGAAGTTCGCCCCCGAGATCAATGTATTTAAGATATTCAGCGTCTCCGACTACGAAACTTTACTCAAGAAAAACAACGGAGAGCTACCCTATGGGGTTTTCCTAACTTATGACCATGTCATGTTTCGCAATGGTATGGAGATGCTACCATCCACATGGTTTGGCAAGAAGAAAGATACCGAAGATTTGTACAGAAAGCACCTTCGCAAGCGTGGTATCAAGGTTCCGCAACTCATGAAGAATGGCATCAGGGATATGACGGGATACCACTACGGCGTGGGTCACACTAAGGTATATGATGTCACTGATTCCAAGGGCAACCCAACCAAGGAGAAGCATGCGATTAGTTGTATCAGCGAACCGCATCTGTCCACGGAAATAGGTCACAAGTTTTGGGACATGATTATCTTGGATGAAGCCCACCTTATTTGCAACCTTGGCTCACAGATCACCAACAGCATCATCAAGATGCAACCCAAGTACAAGTTTGCACTCACGGCAACGCCAATACCAAACATGGTATGGAACATCTTCTCTCTCATGGGTTGGTTGTCTGTGCCTAACTGGTATCATGGTGACAGGCACAATCCGCGTTGGCCCTACAAACTCAAGGAGATGTCAGACTTCAAGAAAGAGTTTGTAACCAATGAGCGCGACCTAACCATACAGGAAGCCAATCGTATGCGTGGAGGCAAGGGACCGTCCCCCCTCAAGCATTCACCGATCATCAGTCAACCCGCCAAGTTGCTCAAGCTATTGCGTCCGACAGTTGCCTTCATCAGCAAGGCGCAATGCAATCCAAATCTACCCAAGTGCAATGTCATGGACATTCGCGTACCAATGACTCAGCAACAACGAATGAACTACACCTACTACATGGATCCATCAAATGTAGTAGTCAAAGACCCGAGGTTCAGGTTTGGCGTGCAGATGTCTTACCTTCGTGGTATCGCCGCAAATCCAAAAGCGTCCAAGTACAACAAGTACAGTAGTTCGGACTTTACACCCAAGACAGTTGCAATCCTAGAGATCATGTACAAGCATCTCGCAAAGGGTGAGCAGATCATTCATGTGTCAGCCCGTCACGGCATGACCGATGAGATCGAACGCCGACTGCACGAGGTCGGAGTCAAGACAAGTCGCATCGACGGCACGACCAAAGATCACTCAATGCAGGCATCTAAGTTCAAAGACAAGCAGTCGCAGGTCATGCTTTTCAGTATCAACTGCGCTCAAGCCTACTCCTTTGAGCAATGCAAGAATCTAATCGTCGGTTCACTGGAGTGGTCGTACGGCAAATTCAATCAAGCCTTGGGTCGCATCTTTCGACTCACATCACCTGAGGATGTAAATGTTTATGTTGTATTACACAAGCATTCGATTGAGGAGATGATGTTCGACAAGGTTGGTACCAAAGAAGATGCCGCTACCATTTGCTTGCACGGCAAGCGCGTCCCCCGCGAGGTCAAGATCACCGATCCCATGGATGTGCTCGCCGAGCATGTAACCGGATGGGATGCGCTGGAAAAAGGTATCGAGGCTCCCGAGCAGGAGGTCGAAGCCCAATGGGATGGAATCAGAGACAGGCTCTCTGCTATCACGCACGGCGAAGAACTTGGAATCACTAAGGATGACAAAGACGCAGTCAATGCACTAATTAACGAAATGAAAGATCTAGTATGAAATATCGAATAGAACAAAAAGTAACACGAAAATATGAGGTAAACTTTGAGGCACCTGATAAACTCACGGCAGACAAAGTCATGGATAAACTACAAGACCACATGGCGGATTATGATGACCCGATGTCACTCCCCTCTGTAATTGATGAGACTCGGCTGGTTCAAAAGCTGGGCGTCAAGAACATGAAGGTCAAAGAAAGGGTTCACTCTAAATCTACTGATGAACCTATATCTATGGAGCAGGAAGACTTAGAGATCAGAAGTGAGGTAGAGTGGTGGAATGGAAATCTTAATTCGTTTGAAATCTACGACAAGCTCAAGGATGAGTTTTGTGAGTCAGATCAAATCAAGCTGATTAACTATGCAAAGGCATACTTCTATAACTGCAAAGATCTGCAATACCAACTGCAAGATATGGCAGATACACTCGGCATAGATTTAGACGATGAATAACACTAACCATAAATATTATGAAAAAGAAATACGAAAAGGAAGAGATACTGGAATTGTGGACGCTATACGAAATGATGTTACAGCATCAGAATCGTGGGCAGAAGTATTCCAAAACTAAATACAGAAACGGGCACCTCGCAAGGTATGAGGGTCGCACCCGCGGAAGCTATGAGGCATTTATGATGAATATCTCAACAGCCAGAGACAAAGGCGGTCTTCCCCTGCTCAAAGGATACAAGCCTTCGATGCCTAACTACAACCGATACCTTGACAAGCTTGTCGATATAGCACTCGAAAGGAAGGTAGCATGAAAATAAGATATAAAGCAAACTGCATAGAGGCAGGCGAACAATTCTTCTTCACATTCATAAGCGAGGAGACTGATCCTCGTAAGCTCAAGCGCATAGGCATGGAGGGAGCCGCCGGATGGGGTGGCGAGTGTATAAGTGTGGAGAAAGATATGGGGTTTTTCTTTCAACAACCTGAATCTAGCCAAGAAGACTTAGATCATGAGTGAGACTTATGTAAAACTTCCGCCCGATCATCCAAAGCCTTTGCCCGTCTCCATATTGTTTGGGGACGAGGCATTAGAATGGAAGGCAGATTTCTGTCGGATGAGAACTGCGGTTCAAGGATTGGATTCAGCCGTTACTTCCATTGGTCATAGCCTTAGTAATATTGTTACTGAACTGAGGGAGATACGCGGAGACAATATCAGGGAGATAGAATCCCTAAATTCCATAGCTAAATCACTAGAACAAATTACAAACATATATAGAACAGTAAAATGATACAACGATACACTACATACGCCACCGTTACCAAGCTATATCGATATGAAATAGAGGTAGAAGACGGATCTAAAGAAGACGAAGAACCATCCCATGAACAAAGTGTTGCGGTAGACGAAAAGCTCGAAGAGATAGAGCAATCCCTTGGTGATTACCTTGGGAATGAGTTAGATCCCGAGCAGTTCATAAACCAAGAAAACGCACCACCTGAAGTCAAAAGTGTAGACTATTGCCCAGGTGACGATGATTGGTCACTTGAAACAAATTGTGATTGACATGATACGAAGTGGCACGATATAACACGATACGATAAGTTACTATGAAGTTAATACAAAGCAAAACAACTGGAATATATTCTGTGACATTTAAGACTCAATCGGGCAAGAATGTTACTAGAAACCTGAAAACCAAAAACAAGCAAGAAGCCATCATGCTTGTAAAGGAGGCTAAGATTGAGGAGCTTGAGACAGCCGCCAAGATTAATGCGCTCACCAAGGATGCGTACACCTCTATTGTAGCCAACAGAAACATCTTGTTAAGCGACTGTATTAACGAATGGTATAAGTTCAGTAATGTCAGAGCGAAATCACAAAATACGATATACACTCAATCGGGTCTTATTCGTAAGTTTGGAGGTTTTGCAAAGATAAAACATCTTTCCGATATAACGGCATCACAAATTAGAAGATGGCTAAATAGTGATGAAGATGTAAACTTAAACTCGCGCAAGCAACGACTCGCCGCCCTGCGGTCACTCTTTTCCTATGCCATAGCGAATAGTTATGTAGTTAAAGATCCGACCGCAGAGGTGGCAATCGATGCTTCAAAGCTTAGCCACAAGCAAAAAGAAACTAAGTCAAGGCAACCATTCACGGAAGAAGAGTTTATACTAATGAAGGAAGCTTCCCTTCTGAAGAAAGACCCGTTTTACTATTGCGCAATTATGCTAGGTTGGTGGACGGGATTGAGGATTATAGATATATCAAAGCTTGAATGGGATAGTTGGTGTAGCGACTTCCTGACTGTATGGACAGAAAAGCAAGATAAGCGAGTAAGGCTACCCTTAGATCACCCACTCATAGGTGGAGGTGAACTGCGGGATATGCTAGCCATAGTGGGTCACCATAGTAAGAAGTATATGTTTCCCGCTTGGGCTGAATGCTCAAGTGACCCTAAAAGAAGATCTAAGTTTAGTGTTAACTTTGGCAGATTTCTCGACTCACTAGGAATTGAGGGCAAGTCTTTTCATTGCTTCAGACACACCTTCGTTACCCGGCTGTATGTGGAATCTGGTCATCTTGACTATGACCAAAATCTTGGAAAGATTGCGAGCTGGGTTGGTCATTCGGACTCGAAGACGACGAAGGGGTATTTGCACTCCTAGTAAATCCCCCAAATAAAAAGTCATCCTTCAATGAATCGGGATCGATTCCTCTCTTGAGAAAGAACTCTCGGTGACCCCGATCAACCTCCTTCTTCGTCCTCTCCCAGCTCCATTCCTTGCTCATCATCGAGGCAAATATCTGATTCAAAGTCGACAACCTCTTCGTCGTAGTACTCCTCAAGAGCCTCAGATACGCATTCCAATATGTCTTCTTGGTCAAGGTCAGACTCCTCCTCCCATCTATGGAGAATAGCTTTGACCTCATGGACGCATTTCCTTTTTGATTCTTCCTCCCCATCAATCATCTTTTGTTCTTAGCGCGGTTGCGTTTTACAGAAGATATCGTAAGATTTTTCCGTGCGTTGTTTCTGGGGTTTCCGTCTTTGTGATCCACGTCTTTCCCGCGTAACGCTTTCTTGCCAACACTTTTTTCCATCTTGCGTCTAGCTTTGTTACGCGAGGAACGATTGGCTAATTGCTTGCGCGTGCCGTTGTACTTACGCTGTTGCACGCTCCTACGCTTAGCGTTAGGTTTTCTTTGCCCCTTCTGCATGATTAATTTCCTTCATTATTACTTCATCTATCGCCACCTTTAAATCTACTTGCTCTTCTTCGGAAACTATTACCAGGTATAATCCCACATCGTGATTTATAATTATGTGTTGGTGCATCAGTATAACATAGTCCTTCGTGTTACATCTTGGCAAGAACTACTTAATCTTATACCATATTCTACGCACCATTCTACCTGTGGAGTTAGGTGCGGTGCCTTGAAATTGTTCGATCTTTCCTTCCTCAAGTCCTTGATTGATAATCTCATACATCCTACACATCCCACATTTGTAAATAGTTTTAAGTTCTTTAGTGGTTTTCCATCCATCTCCTTCTGGCTGATTCCCTCTTCTTCCCTGAATCTCGGATAAAGTTTTTATCCAAGACTTATTATCTCTTTCATTAGATGCCATTTTTTACCTTTCTTTGCTTGAAATACTTGCCACTCTTTCCCGTCGACATAACCATAAGCAAACCCATTTTCGTGCATGATCCTGCCTGTCATATGCCTATTGTAGCTCATGTCAGTTTGAGCCAAGCAACCTACTCCCATACCTGCTCCTCCATTTACCTTTGGTATCGAATGATACTGTATGGCATGGGTGTGACCGTGTAGTACGACACCGCCAGATCTGGAGTACACTTCTGCATGCTTCTTGGTTGCATAAATACCGGCATGGTATCCATGTATGAAGCGAACAAGCCCTATGTCGTAGTAACCATTAGACGCATTGTAGGGTATGACCTTGCACTTTAATTTTCTACATTTAGACATGATGTCCCGTACGCCTTGACGCGCGGCATCCTGAACAATGCCATGCGTGTGGTACTCTGCGGTATCCCATAACCTCTTGTCATGATTCCCGAGGAGTAGGACATTCGGTTTGAATCTATTGAGAAAATCCAACCCAGCTTCGACATCTGCCGCCATGCTGTCTTGTTTCTCTGCCGCGCCTGCTCCACGCCTAATGTTTCTAAAGTCAAAAAGATCACCACCAAACACGCGTACATCGGGTGAATAGATGTCTACATATTTCAATAACACATCAACACTCTCGGGATCTTGAACGTCGCCGTGTAGGTCTGAGGCAAATATAAATTTTTTCATCGTGCTAAAGATGCCGCTAATTTACGCGCATCCTCATATCTTTCAGCCATTCTTGATTCTCTTGATACCCTTGGAGTTCCACCTATCAATCTAAGGTAGTGCTCGTGTGCTTGAATTGCGTTTTGAATTTTAGCCCGTTCGTCAGGATCAAGGATTTGCATTAAGTTTTCAAAGTCTGCGTCACTCATTCTTCCTTCAGTAATTCCAAATCTTATGTCTCTTTCCTTAAATCTGTCGGCAACATACTTTTCGGGATCATCGCTTCTGCCTTTTTCTTGAAGGTATTCTCTAGCCGCCTCTACTGCTTCTTGATATTGCACCAAGAAGTCCTCGCTATCTCCCGCAAATGCAGCGCGTGCCATTTGTCTGGTATTAATTGATACCCCCGATTGCGTACCGCCTCCTTTTCTTGGAGGCTTGAGGGGCAAGCCCATGAGATATGCAGTCTTTTTTATATTGTTACGCATGGCTATATAATCAGCCACGCGCCTCTCTTCGGAATCTATATCGAGAATCGCCGAGGTCAAATCCATCATCTGTATAACTGAGTTGCCTCCGACTCCATAAACGATTGGTCTGCCGATCAGTTGCCAGTCAAACTCACCCGCTACAGCCCATGTTCCCATAGCGTCATATATATTTTTGAACATCGACCACGCAAATATACGGGAGTCTAGGGATATCTCTCTAGCCGCGCCATACGGGTCACCTTTTGCAAACAGTCCATTTGCCAAATCCATTCCCATACCAAAAGGAACGCCAGCTTTTGCGAGTCTTGATGTAATCGCATAGACACTAAAGTTCGGATCATCCATTGCAATAAATGGACCGAGCACCGGAAGCGCCGCCCATGGACTTATTGGCGGTAGATTGTTTGGCTTTTCGAGCATCTCCTCATCGTACCAATCTATAAGCATAGCAAACGATAGACCTACGGGTGCGTAAACCACCGACATCATACCTAGGTACTTTAACAGCGCTTGGTATGTGGCAACCCTGTCGCTTGGATCTCTGAATATTTGTTGTAAGTCCCTAGACATTTTACCTAGAGGCCAACCAAGGAATGTCGCAAAGTATTTAAGGAAGTCGTTGTTGTACAGATTGGATGGCTTGGAGTTAAAGCCTTCACCAGATACCTGATTCATCGCCACTTGATTAATCAGTAGCGCCATGTTGCGCTCTATCGGCATTGCATTTTTGTCGGACTTCTTTCTGTCTACGAAATCAAAAGCGAGTCTCGATACTGATGGCGCCCCTGCTCCAATGAGCATTTCATTCGCTCGATCGAATCCGTCTTTCTCTCCCGCGATCCACTCACCCATCGTGTTGCCCATGCCGAGGTCTTCGGCAGTAAGCTCTGTGTATTCTGTAAGCCCTCTGCTTTCGATCACTTCCGCCATTTGTAACACTAAGTCACTGTAGGCGTGGATTGCCCCAACTCCTACCGAGTGGTTTACTACATTATTGATATAGGGAAATATTCCAGTGATCAGACTTAGCGGGTCAACAGGTGCTCTTGTTCCGTCTTTATTGTATCTTCTGTGGTGTTGAGCTATATTATTCAGCTTCCGCACCATTTTCTTTATACCAAGACCAGGACTATCCTTGATCGATTGGGCAAGATCACCTCCACTACCAACTATTGAGTTGTATTCTTTGAAGGGTAAATCCATCTCGTCCATTCTGAAATGAGTGTTGTTTAGGTACTGCGCATAGCGTCCTGTTTTCTCTAACTCAACACCCATTGCTTCAAGCATTCCTCCGAAAGTTTGGTTAATGAAGTTCCCTAATGCTCCTGCCGTTCCCTTGCCTGCAAGTCTGTTTAGCCCTCTAAAGGCATTCGGAAACTCAAATAAAGACAGAGCTTGCATCATGGATGACTTAGGGTTGTTCAATACTGCAACCGACTGCACTCCTAGTATGTCCATTAGTAAGTTCGCGTCTTGGTATGGACCTGCTACATTGCTTTTCCCGTAATACTTTCCAAGGTGATCGAACGCCACTTGTATCTCGCCGAGCGCTACTGCCTTGCTGTACAAATCATTCCAAACTCTTTCTGCATTTTCCTCACGATCGTCCTCTCTAAGTATCCTAAGGGCTTCCCTCTTGGCTTTCCTTGAGTAGACCCTTTGTGGTTTTGTGTGCCTACTTTTGGTGGCGACAGACATAAGGTTGTTAAAACGCTCCGCACCCTCCGACAAGCTTTGCTTACCCTCAAGGTATGCTATGTTTGCGTTATCTCCATTTCTTCCAAACTGAGATGTCGCTACTTGTAAAGCCAATCTTATGTTGGAGGACACCTCATCATACATATTGTAGTAGAAGAACTCCTTCGGCAGTCTACTTTCGACCATTCTCGCATCCATGCTTTGCGGAGTGTGACGCATAGTTTCGCCTGCGTGCATTCCGTGCTTCTCGTTCCCTACTCGATTAGCCACTCTTTGTAGTTGTCTGTATCTTTTGAAGAACTGGCGTAGGAAATTGTACTGCCATTCGGCTCTCGCCTGATCCGTTTGATCCTCGGACAACCTATCGAATATGTAATTGGACATTTCATACACGTCCCCGTTAGTTTCCTCAAACGCTGTAGACACGAAAGAATTTCCCATCGGTAAAGAATCGCCCTCATTGTCTTTTGGTCCCCTAAATACGCTCTGCCTTACATCTGTATTGGTAAATGGCTTTACGAACCTTTGCACCACATCATCATTAAATAGCGTGGAATAGACTTTACGCATCTCCTCAGGATCACTGATCTTTGCGGATTCATTAAGTATGCCCTTTACATCCTCGCCATGCCACTTCGCATCTTTCATGATCCGATTGGTTTCCATAAGGTATCCATCATTCAAAGTCCTAGGCATTGTGGCGTAGCCCATCTCCAACGGCAGGCGGTAAAAGTCAACCATCTCTTGATTAATGAAAGACTCGACTTTTATCTCCTCGTCTCTCACTCGGTTGCCCAACCTTTTATTTACCTCAGCCTCCCAATTCCTTGCAGTTATGGATTTATTGACCATGTCCATTATTAGCCTTCTCGCTTCTTCATCGAGCAGGGTACGATCCGGCACATTAGCATTACCCTTTAGGTATTTCCATAACTCCCTAAATCCCTCTTCTTCCTTACCCGCATACTCGGGATGGTTGTCAAACCACCAAAATATATCTTGGTACAGACCTGTGTATATTTCATTACCTCCAAGCTTCAGTTTGCCCATCACTCTGTGAAGCGAAGCGTTGAACTGCTTGGCGTAAGATTGCGAGGTGGTTGCGTAGTCCCTGTACAGGGCAACTGTGCGCGTGGACATTTGAGAGAGTTTTTTGCCAGCATACCCCAGCTTATTGAAACGCTCCGTAAGACCTTGTAGGCTAGCATACCAAGCGGCGCGCTGAACATGAAACTGTTCCTCCATGATTGGTTCGTTAAGTGCCAATAGAGCTTGCTCACGCATGATCTCAAACCACGGCTCATGTCCGTGCTTCTTAATCATTTCATCATCCCTGATAAACATAAGGGTATCTTTGTTTGCCTTGGAGAAGCCCTCCCTGTCTTTGAACTTTCCGCCCTTAATATCCACCTTATAGGTGTCTCTCTCCCATTTTCCGTCTACTTTTTTAGCGACAAGTAGTGTTACGCCATCGTAAATATTAACGGGTTGCAGTTCGCCTAAAGCCATACGCAGTCGGGTACTGCGATCCTCAAGCGAGCTATTGATCTTTTCATAGATCTCGGAAAGTTGGGTCTGCTTCCTTAGTCTGTTTTCGTTCTCTAGTTCAAACTTCTTCAGATCCGCAAATGCCCTTAGTGGTGTATTCATAACACCTGGGAAATTTAAGGCAACTCCATCAACCGCAGTAACACTATCGGCTCTCGCAATCTGATTCGCGGCTTCTTGGTATCTCTCCTCGAGCGTGCCAATCATATTTTTGCTCAGACGCAACAATGACATTGCGTCCTTACTTTCCTTGATTGCTCTCAATACGGCATACCTTCGTGCCTTACGCTGTAGGGTATTACCCTTAATTACATCAAGCCTGCTATCACTAATGGATTCTAGTTGAGCATTGAACTCAGCTTTGGTTAATCCATCGATGTCACGCTCGGCTACCAAATCCATTATATCTAAAAGTTCCTCGGTAGTGATGTCGCGTATGTCATTTAAATTTTCCTGCGAAAACCCTGAGTTTGGAAGAGCTCTTACATATTCTTCAAGGATTTCAAACTTGGTTGAGACAAGTCTTGATTTTACTCTTTCGCCGATCTTGTTTCGGGGAGGAAATCTACCCTTGAGTAAATCTCCGTACATGTTTCTGCCCTCGATAATCTCTTGCGTTATCTCTTCCTTTATTAGGGTTGCTCGGCTTTTGTTCTTTCGAGCTTTCTCTCTTACGGCTTCTAAGTTTCCTATTGCTTTTCGAACTCCGAAATTACGAGCGACCCTATTGAGTCCTGCATCGTCTATGTTTATTCCTTCGGAGCTTTTGTTATGCTGACTAAGTTCTTTATCGAGAATCTTTTTAATCTCGGAGAGCTTCTTACTTCCGGGTCTTCCATATTCATCCAAGAAGTCTTCAAGCTTTATACCCAAATCCTCTCCTACCTCTCTATAGACTTTTACCAATTCGTTAACAAGCTCGTTAAATCCCGCGGCATTTGCTTCCGACATGATGCGCGCATTGTCATCAGGGCGGGGATTTGTGGGTCTTGGTGAGTCATTGGGTGTTGTAAACTGATTGCCCTGAACTGTAGTACCGATCGCTCCAGCAAAAGATAATGGGAATTTCTTCTTTAGGTATGGTGTCGGCGGGTCATCTCCCAATGCTTTAAGTAACTCAATATCTTCCTCTGTTATCTTAGTGCCACTAAGCTCATCTTCTACGGATCGCCTTAGTGCTTTCATAGACGCATCTGGAACATATCCAGGGATGCTATAAAGCTCGATAAGGGTTTTTAATATATCCTTAGGGTCCTCTTGCTTATCTATCTTTCTCTCAAGCACCACCCGCCTTACTTGTTCTTGCTCAATGATTGGGTCGATTATGTGTACAAGACCTTGCTCGTCCGTTATCGCATTATCTCCCCTCAGGTCAGAAACATTAATATCATTTCCAACTACCGTGCTATTGGAAAATTTGCTATTAAACCCTAAACCTAGATTGTTAAGCTCTGCTTCAATCTCCTCCCTTGTCGACGCCCGACCCTTTATAAAAGGTTGCGATACGACGGGTCTTGTAACTTGAGCACCCATAAATTCGCTTATCTCAAAACCCTCTAGCTTATATGCTGTGCTAGGAAATAAATGGTTATGAATGAGTAGCCGATTGAGATATTCCGTAATATCCCCGTCATGAATCTCGAGATTATTTCTCTTAAATATCCTTTGCGATTCTTCGTCTAAATATATTTCGCTTTCAGCTCCACCTGCGTTGAAGTTTGTGCCGTCTTCCCCAATTATCCCTTGTCCGCGTTTATTTAAGGTGGATGAGTATGCCTTATGTTTGGCGTCAAAATCTTCCCTATTTATTAAGAGACCGTTTTGTGTGGCGAACTCTAGCGCCGCTTGTCCTTGCCTTTCGGTTCTGTCTTCGAATCTTTTTCTCCAAGCGTCTCTTTCTTTTCCTTGGAGACCGAGCCTCTCACCTCGATTTCCTGTTGGCGTGCTTGAGCTGATGTAACGCGAGGCATCCTCGAGATTTCCTCCTGTGCCATCTCGTGCCGTCTCCTGTGATATTCGTTCAAGTAGTTCATTGTAATCTAAGTTTATATCATTAGTGTCAAATCGAGATGCGAGCGTAGTTATATCTCGCAGGTTCATTGCCGTGATTCTTTCGCTTAACTCGGTCGTCTGATTGGATATGTCCATCAGCTTCCTAAGCTCTTCTCTAGCGTAAGTTAGGGCGGTGTCCGTTCGGGCTACCTTGAAGCCTAACTTTGCCAACAGGTTAAGGATGTAATCCAAAACGGTACGCAGTTTGGATTTTGGGGGAAGCATGTCTTTGGGCATCTGCACGCTATCCAAGAAATCCATAAACTTTCTGTCGGATGCTAATTCGGAAAAGAACTCATCTATTGAACTAAGTCCATATAGTAGGTCTAAATCCTTCTTTCCTTGTTCTCTTAAGTATGGGAGAAGCTTGTCGTTGAAGTCGCTCCAGATTTTTCCCAAGGCTTCGCCAGACAAATTAAAATCTTCAGGTAGCCCATGCTTTCGAATTGTATCTTGTATCAGACCGCTCTTTCCGGTCGAGTACGCATACCCGAGATCGAGGGCAGGTCGTGTTACGGCGTGAACTGCTTCATGCAGTATGTCAGCCATGAGTGTGTCCATAGCCGAGTGCGTGGTGTTGTTGTTGAAAGCATCCGAAATTAAAATCTTCTTCTTTTCATGAACTATTACCGCTTTGTTAAGCACGCCTTTTGCAGGGGATGCGTATGGACGGAAGTCCTTCCAAGACATAAACTCGATCTCGAATCCCTGTAGTGTCTTACTACCAAGAAGCCTAGCTATATTTGCAATAGATGACATCTCGGGGTTCGACTCTTTTATCTGATTCAATGCAGTTGTCAGATTGAATGGAACACCCATACCGCTAGGAGCAAAGGCGTTCATCGCAGTTCTGCCCTCATCGATTAAATCGGGATACGCGCTTAATGGGTTTTGCTCGGGAGCCATGTATGCTTGCTTGGATTGCCTAGCATTATCTATGGAAGCTTTGTTGGTCTCGTCACTAACCACAAGCACTTGGTCTCTTGTGACTTCGCCTGTGGTGGGATCATAAAGATTGTCGATTCTTTGTTGACCGCGATTCAGCTTTCCTTCCTCTAACGGATCATGATACCTTTTGCCTTGAGGCAAGCCAACCTCGGGAGTCTCTTTTACATCTTCAAGTACATACGCAGGATTGAAAAAGCTTTTTACGTAGTTGCGCATGTTGCGATACTCGGGAGATCTATCGTCCTCATTTACTTCTTTGACCTCAAAAACCTCCAATAGGGTCTCTCGAAATGAATCCTTATTAAATGTGTCAAAACCAGCATCCGACAATATTTTAGCAAATGCGTCGACAATCTCATCAAGTGATAAGGGTGTACTGTCAATTCGACTGTCAGGGTTTGCGAACAATTCAGTTGCCGCATTTAGGAATGCTTTGTTCCCTTCAGTCCCTGACGGGTGACCTTCCACCGACATAATTTTGTCAAAAATCGCATAAGAGTCCTGGGCTTTTCTGACCAATTCTTTAGCGATATTAATATCATCATCTCTGCGTCTTGTGTCTTTTTTATCAACATTGCCTGCCTCAAGAATATCCAAGACTTGTATAAGCTTGTCGTGCATTTCTGCCATACGAATCCTGCTTGCATCGCTAGCCAGAAGGTCAGTCAGAAACTCCACTTTACTTCTGTTTAGCGTCTCACTCTTAAATTGCACATCGGCATATTGATCGTAGAAGGCTTGAAGATATTTATCGATCGAGTCATGGAACAGCTCGTCTTGCTCTCTTATGCCTTCCTTTATCTCCTTATAATCCCTGTATATACTTAAAAGCTGATCCTTGAACGGCGCAGTCGCGCCTATAAAAAGATTTAATATCGAGGGCTTTGAAAGATCTAAATCCGCAAACTTGACCAACCCCCTGCCTGCTGGGTCATCGGATTCTAGTGTTACATCTTCATCTCCAGTACCAAACTCAATTTCTTCGTTAGAAATATTTGCCTCATCCGAACTTCCTTCAGCTTCATCCAAATCGGCAAGAGAGGCTGTCTCGTTAAAACGATCGCCTAGGTTTTCATCCGTCTCCCCGATTGCCTTATCAAATGCACCACCCGTTTCAAATTGTTGCGACTGCCTTGTAGCGGAGCCACCCATTTGTTCGTTTTTAATTTTCCCGATTATCTGGTTACGCGCGATTGCTATGGCATCATCTTTTTCATTCGCAGGAATAGAATCATCATCTCGTATATCTTGTGCAACTTCTTCAAATCGCTTTAGTCTAGCCTCATAATCCGAACCTCTGCCCGTAGCCCTGTCGGCTTTCCTTTGCTCGGTTTTTACCTCTCTTGATACTTCCTTGTCTGAATCTACGCGCTCTTTTGCGATCTCCCTTGCACGCCTATCTGTTAGCTTTTCAAGTTCTATTTCTTGCTCGTCAGTAAGCTCTTCTCCGCTTTCCCTTGCTTGTCCGTATATTTCATCAAATGCCTGCTTGTATTCCTCTTCGGTGGGCTCTAGTAATTTATCTATCTTTTGCTCTGCCTTTACGCCTTCAGCAAATTTCGCAGTTTCTTTTTGGGTTGCAAGACCTTGGTCAATAGCCTTTTTCAGGTCTTCTCTGCTTTGTAGTTCTTCAAGACTTTCGAAGTAAAGATCAACATCGCCCACTGCTTCGGTGGTAACGATTTTACCAACTATGTCCCATCCTGCGTAAGTGTGTTTTTGAATGCCTCCACCGGGCTCTCCTCGAAATCTTATGTATCCCTCGTAATCACCATTATAAGCCTTATGTACTGACTTTTTTTGATATTCCGCACGCTTTACGCTAACAACACGTATGGTATCAGGTCTATACTTTGAGTCTTCGTTGCCACCTTGTCGCAATACAAGAAGAGTTTTACCTCCAGTGATATCCTTAGAAAGTTCTCCCGTAAGTTTAGAGTTTGAGTCAAGAGCGTCATCTAGGGATTCATCTATTTTTGCCGTAAGCAATGCAGGCAGTTCTCCCTTTTTCTTTTCCAACTCATTGGGGTCTACTGGCGGTACTTTGAATCCAGCAATATCGATATCTCCGTTTTCGTCAATATCCACGCTGTAATCAACGCCGTCTATCTCCACTCCGAATAATAATGTTTTAGCCCAATCT
>CEON01014504.1_pt1 | contig 15255 bp, 31 predicted proteins | sample 530291 | NCBI WGS metagenome assembly CEON01 (sample SAMEA2619888, study PRJEB7988) | marine metagenome | biome: marine biome (ENVO:00000447); feature: surface water layer (ENVO:00002042); material: "saline water (ENVO:00002010), including plankton (ENVO:xxxxxxxx)" | depth 5 m
GATAGCATCTTTGTTTTTCTTTTCCAAAGTTAAACCCTCTGTGACTACACTAAACAATCTTTCAAAGTCAAAATGTTTCTTTACATCATCAAAGCATAAGATTTGTGTATCAGCTGAGACAAGTTGATAAGCGAAACTCTTTTCAAAATTAAAAGCCTTGCCATCAATAACTACTAACTTTTTCATTTGTGATAAGCCATTGATAAACAAACCTTTACCTGTTCCACCCTCAGGGTTATCTGATATAACTTCATCGTTCAATATTATTGCAGGACAATAAGAAAGATTCTTGTATGCATGCAACATATAACCTATTGTGCTACGCATAGACTTAATTGTTTGTTTGTTTTCTCCTGCAATGTTTGATATAAATGTTTTGTAATCACAGTCAAATGATTCGCACATATCAAAGTCACGATCAATAACCTGATCTTTCCAAACGTATCCACCTAAATCAAGATAATCTATAGTAGTCTTTTTATCTTTCGTAACCTTTACTGCGCAGTTTCTGTAATATAGGTAGGCAGTATTCTTATCATCTTCTATGAAATACACATCAACTGTTCCTAATAAGGACAGGAACTCTTCACGAAAGAACCTGGTCTTGTCTGCAAAATAATTATATACAGACATATCATCTAAGTCTTCTAGGTATCCTAAAACAAAATCTTTTATTTCTTCTTCACTTGTGTGGTCTATTAAATTATTTGTAACTCTTACAAAAATAAAATTACGACTACCCTCAGGACAAAACTTATAGAATCCATTGTCTTCTAAAAACTGTCTGAATAAATAATGTATTATACTAATGACTCCCTTTTCACTCTTAGTCCAAAATCTTTTTTCGCTTTCATCTTCTTCAATAGAAGTTATCACTGAATCTATTACTGCGTCCTCAATTTGAGAGTCAGCTAATTGAGAACGGATTTCTTTTTTTGACACACCACGTTTTAATTTCATTCTAACTTGGTTTACTCTATCTTCATCTTCATAATATTTTGAACCAAAGTTTTGAGTTTGTGTGTAAGCTGAATTTATTGTTTGCTTTATCTCCTCCATTGTAAAGCCTTGACTTTCAAATTGAGACATAATATATTCAGCCAATGATTTGTTTACACCATAGTCATTGAAAGCTGCAGCAAGTATGTAAACATTGTTGTTTCTTTCTCCCTCAATCAATCCATACTTTTTAGTCCACCACTTCATTAAGATATCTACAATCTTGTTTTCATCCGTTACAGGTATGGTTGGTCTTGAAGAATACTTGTCTACTACTTTGTACTCTTGCTCTTCTATCTTAGTCCATAGATGTGAGTTTGTGTTTACATGTATCAACGGATCATAAGACTCATAGCAAACTCTTGATACATTCTTGCTTGTCTTATCAAAGTATTGTGAGTTGTAATACTTGTCTAGGGATAGAAAATAGTTCTTATGGTTATCAACTTCTTTAGGTATTCTTACCAAAGCTTTCAATCCATTTCCACTTGGCGATATAAATACTGAATATATGTATCTATCTTTTGATAGTCTTTCTTTTTCAGACATCATATCTTTCTTTGTCTTGTATCCATCAAAGTCCAGGCATATAAAACCTGAATGCTCTATGATACTATCATCAGACCTCTTATTAAATGTTCCTGAAAAACATATGGCAGGCAAACTCTTTTTAAGTTCTTGTCTTACATCTTTGTTTTTTTCTGAACGTATTTGTTTGATTAACTCTTTTGACTTCCCCTCTTTTATTCTTTCCAATATAGAATCGAGGTCTCTGAAGAAAGGTGTAGAGGTGTCTTTTATGTTTCTAAAAATTGTTACTTGATTTTCTTGCATGTCGATTTTATTCTACTATATACTCTATATATATTTTATTATAATTAAATTTTTATTTTACATATCTAAGGAAAATAATTGACATTTTCAACATAGATAAGAGAAAAGAAAAGAGGAAGAGCTTTGTAAAACCGCTTGCCTTCCTCTCTCTAATCTAACTAAACTAAATTAAAATGGCAGATCAGCAGTCGGCTCTGCTTTCGCAGGCTCTGATTCTACCTCTTTCTTTTTAGGCACAAAGGTATCTAATTCAATGTAGGGTTTACCTGCTTGACTATTCAAGACATTTAGGTTTACCCAACCATTTTTTGAGTTCGACTTTAAAAATGCAATGGCTTCATCAACCTTTACACTTATGTTTCCGATTACAAAATCGGGTGCGTTTTCTCTTCTCTTGAAAAGAAAACCATCTGCAAATACTTTGTCTTTTGACATAATTATTAGTATTAATTTGAGTGTTGAGTAGGAGCAACACATCTGACTCCATATTAAAATTCTACGACCTCAACCACTTGATTGACATCTCCTGTAGATTCTTTAGCAAAATATTCCTGATATATTTGTATTGCTTGCATTACCTTGTCTCTACCTCTAAGTAAAGTATCTTCGGTTGCAGTAGCAATCTTCAGCTGTAATGTTTTTTTATCTACTATATAAAACATAACAGGCTTTTCAAATAGTTGTTGGTATATATATGCTTGACTATCATAGTTATATGTGTCTGCACTTCTATTCCAAGCCTTGATGTTTGATGAGGTTTTTAAATCAATAACAAACTCATCATTAACTATATCTGCTTTGCCTTTAAACTTTACACCAAACAATTCTTTGATTGCAGGGACTTCAGTCTTTGCTTCAAAGTCTTGTATATCATACTTCATTCTATCGTGTGCTAACATTCTATCTGCCCAAGATTGTATCATAGGTATTTCTTTTTCAAGCAATACATCATATGAATCTAAATTGTTTTCAGCTGTATATTCTTTAAACGTTTTAGTTGTCCTAGTAGATGAATCCAATACATGATAGGTGTCTAATTTCTCTGGCTCTAACAACAATGTGTGAAAGTATCTTCCATACAACATGTCTAGAGTCTTTTTCTTCTCTCTAAACTTATAGTTCAACAAGTCAATTATGTCAGAGTTAGATAGATATTTCCCACCTAACTCTCCATAATAGTTTTTGTCTTCTTTAAGTTGTTCTATAACTTTACTTGACATATGTTCCTAGTTCTTTTTTCAATGCAGTTGGCACTACATATTTAAGTTCAATAGCTTTCATTGTTGTAGCAAAAGGTTGATTGCTTTTACTCTTTACATAATCAACCACACTATCCCATTTCTCGTGACTCTTTTTCAAAGTGTCTTTTGTCTTTGGCTTTACACTTGGAGCAGACTCACTTACATCTACCAAGTCTTCTCCTGCCCACAACGACAATCCAAGTCCATGCATACCAATAGCTTTTACTGTGCTACGTTGTATAGCTTTGTTTACCATAAAGGATGTGATCTTGTCTTGAGTTACGGATCTGTTTTGATTATCCATGATCGGAAGATAGTCAATGTGTTCTACACCTTTGACTGTAACACCCACCTTTACATAGGCTGTGTTTCCATCAGTGAAATAGTTTAGACCTGTGTGTTCGCTTTCATACACAGTTCTATTGCTATCAGGATATTTGTCTTTGACTATTGCCCAAGCATATGCCCAAGACAAGTAATCAAATCTTCCTTTCTTTTCAACCTTACCCTTTACATTGATAGAGGTAAGTTCTTTAAATGTTGACTTTGTGTTTCCCATAATTATTTATTTAAGTTACTATATTTGTTTATTAAATTTTCCCTTTTTACTTTTAGTGATTCATAGTGTTTCTTATTGTTACGAGTGTTAACTTCTCCTTGAATCTTTTCATTTAATTTACTTATTTGTTCTACATAAGTATTCTTTAATACTTGATGAACACCTTCTCTAAATCCAAACTCAAAGAACACTTCGTATTCTTCCTGTGGTATTTCTTTGTAAGCCATACCTAGCTTTCTAGTATTATAAATTCTTATATCTTCATCGGTCTTAACTATTTTAATTCCTTTATATATATAAGAATTTTCTGTACTTGTGCTAAGGCATACTGCTTTTCTGTCTTCAACAGCATTTTCCCACAAGGTTTCTAGACTATGTTTCCATACGTTTATCATACTACTGTTTCAGTTGAACACTCTCTAATAGCTGTGTCTATAAAATAGTCAACATCTACATCTTCAGTCTCTCGAAGTTTTTGTATTCCATACTCTACTCCTGTTCTAGCTATATCATATCCATTCTCTGCCATCAAGTCCACAATCTGAACGATTGTCATTGGTCTCTCATAGCATAGTGTATATAATAAAAACCTAGAAGTAGAAAACTTTGTTGACCTGTTTTTAGTAAACATCTGCTCTCGTGTAATGTTCATCTCTTTACAGACGTAATCCACGTAACGATTAAATATTCCTCTTTTCATCTTTTGATTTTATTAAATTAATGTATGCAAAGTAGTTTCTCCAAATGTCGTCCACAACACTGGGAGGAAGTGAGTTATTCTCCCTCTCTCTTTGCCTAATAAACTCTTCGCTTGATCTTCCCATAGATATAAGTTTATTTGTGATTTCAAATATAAGTTATTTTTCAATTTTATGCAAATTTTCTTTTCTTTTTTTCTTATACTCTGCAGTAATCTTCTTTAGTTTTGCAACCACTTTTTCATAATTTGTTCCCTCATACTGCTCTAAGCTGTAGTCTAAATAGAAACCTTTTTTCCTAAGCTTACCTCCTCCATCTGTGTAGTCTTTTTGTAGGGTTGATATGGTATAACCCCCGTAGGTCTCGTGCATTTCACTTCTTGGATCGTTCTCCCATCTTTCACATGACCATTCTGGAATATCCCATTCTCTAAAATTAGTAGGTGCTCCGTCAACAAACTCTACTCTCTCTCCATACCCCTGCTCTTCTTCCCAATGATATTCAAAGTCAGGTATATCTTCTGCAAACTTACGCAGGATATGGTCTGCTATTGGAGACCAGGCTGTAGTAAAATGTAAATAAGTCTCCTTTTCATTGTGTTCACCTAGACTCATCTCATAACAGCCCCACTTTGTTCCCCAGTTATTCACGCACCAGCTATACCAGTCTTCGTGTCCATACTTTTCCTTGTTGGCTTTCTTTTGTTTCTCTATCCATTCTTTCTGTTCAGTATAAAACTTTGACCAGTCTTCACCATACTCATTGTTGTTAAGCTTGTTGTAGTATTTGTGAAAATCTAATTCTTCAGGCATTGGGTGGTAGTGTCTGCAAAGCCCCACCTTTGAGAGTTCTCTCAGCTTCTCGGTATACTTTTTTTCAACCGAGATACATGCATATACATGATTTGGCATAATTACATTCTATATTTAATTTGTTGATATACTATTTGAGATAGTCTTTCGGCATCGTGAACATCTAAGTCGTGTCCAAAATCTTCATATACTCTTGGCATTATCATTTGCTCTGTCATATAATCTATGATTCCATCTGCACATTCTTCTATCTCTCTTCTAATGTTGGTCACTTCTTTGGTGTGACCTTCGTGTGTGTTTAATTTTATTTTCATTTTTCTTGTTCTTTTAGATCAGCATACTCACATGCTGCGTTATACACATTGTTGTCGTATTGCATGACATAGTCTACAAAATTGTCATACCATTCTAATACTTGTTTTTCTCTCATAGTTTTAATAAAGTTTTAAGGTTGTCCATTCTATATCAAACATACTCAATGTCTCATGGTCATCTTCATCTCTTTCAGAGTTGTTATCTATTAACCATGCGTCAACATCATTTGTGATGGCTTCAATATAGGTTCTTCCAGTGTTTTCAGTAAATCTTATAATTGCTACTTCCATAATTTGTGTTTATTGTATTAATATTCCCTGTGAGTTAATTATCTCTGAGTGCTCGCCTCGTTGGGCTAATTTACGAGCCTCATTTATATCATAGGTGTAATGCGTTTCATTAGGCATTTCTCCACCGTGATATATGATTACTTTTAGCCTGTCTCTATTTAGAAACTCTTTTGCGTTGTTCATAAAATGATTCATATTTTTATATTAAGTTAAAGGTTTTTTTCATAATTATCTATGGCTTGATGTATTTGTTCTTCAGTGAACCCATCAATCTTCATCCATTCAAATACCTCTAACATTCTGCCGTCTGATAATCCTTTATAATCAGTGCTGTCGTAAGCACAAAAGAGTTCAATCCACTCTTTATATTCTGTATTTACATTCATAGTTTTAATTTTAAATTACTGGTGCACAAGGATAATCTTTGATTGTTGTAAACAATGCTCCTCCATCATTTCCCTCATCATCCATACTTGGATAAATCCAAAACATAGTTCCATCAGGTCTTTTAAGTAACATACATAGTGGCGACCTATACCACATTGCCTCTTTCAATTCTTCATCAGGCATGTATTCTACCTTTACAATTTGACAACCCACTAAATTGTCCTCTGCTTTTTTTGTCCAGTGTTTTCTTACATCTTTTATCATAATTTATTTAATTTAAGTTATACCCGAAGGTAGCCGTCTTTCCGTGCTGTCAGTCTTGTTGTAATTTAACGAGCATATTATATGAAAACTATTGACACACCTCGTTTTTGACTCACGCATTACAACGTCCTACATTAGCGACAACTAAGGATGGTTATCGTGTGTCAATCAAAATAATTTTAATGTTTTCCCATTTACCACCTCGCATACTTTCGTTTACAAGGAAGTCAATTCTTTTTGTCCATCTTCTATTCATTCTATCCTCTACTGTATATACTCCGTCCATAAAGTCTGCACCCTCTACCAATACTCGCTTGCCAAATACGAAGCCTAAGTCTTCCAAGTCTCGTGAGACTGCAATCCACCTGTGTCCAGCTGGGTTGTTTGGATCTATATGCTTCCCACTAGCCGTGATTAGTGGAGTGCTGTCTGTCTGTCCCTCTACTGCGTGGTAGATCGTTGCGTCTACCACAACCTCAGCAGTGGGGGTTGACCTTCCCCCAATGATGAGTGTGAACAATCCTATTCCCATTATTGTTTTCATCATAATAAATGTGTTTTAATTATTAAATATAGTAGTATCACTACTACTCCAACCATACTATAAAAGGTTGCTTTCATTTTGTTTTCGTATTTACTCATAGTATTTATTGTTTAGTTTATCTATCTGATTTTCTTTGTCTATCGTTCCGTAACACACATCACAATAACAATCTCCATAGTCCATTACAGGCTCAGGATTTGCACAGCTACACACATCATCCCAATCATCCCACAAATCATCTCTATGACCATAGCTGTATCCACCATCCCATTTGAATATATCTTCTGTATATGTTTTGTGATACTCACCTGTGTCTTTGGTGTCGTTGAAATATATGTATGGCATATACACTTTGTTATCTACCATTACTTCTGCTCTCTTTCTTTCATACCAGTTGGGGTGTCCCTCTAGCATATCTAAGTCCATTAGCTCATCCTCGTTTACTAGAAACAAATCCATGTCTACGTGGTGACCAACGCCAGGTCTGTTAAGTAAGTATGGTATCCCCTGTATCACCATTGGATATTTCTCTATTGTTTCTCCACTACCTATATACGTTGCACTGCGTAAATATCTGTGATAGTTTGAATGGTCTTTCTTGAGTGTTCCATATACACCTACTAGTGTGTTGTTGAGCACGTTGTCTTTACTATACATAATATCATTCTTTGTTATCCAATCTTCTTCATTGTATATCTTGAACTTCTTTGTCTTTAGATTTGCTGTCACGAATCTACTATCGTTCATCTCTAGTATACTCTTCCATCTCTTGCGTGGAACATCTGCAAGTATCTCTGCCATATGCTGTGTGTCTGTCTTTTTCTTGTTGCCAAGTCCATACACAGTTCCATTCTGAAACAGAATCTCTTTGTCGTTGATATTGAATGGGTGACAATTCTCTCGGCACACTTTCCCAACTGTTGCATACCTGAAGTGTGCAATGTATGGTCGTTGTGTCTTGAGAACCATATACTCATCACTATCGTGATAGGTAACATTCCATTTGTCTAGCCAAAGAACACCCAGTCCATGAGGATTCTTTACTGCTGATGTCATCAATGTTTCTGTCTTGATGAGCTTCTTGTTGTTTTTAATTATAATAATACACATAACTATTCTTCTTGTTTATCGTTAATAAATGTTTCTATTTCGTTTGCTACTTCTTCTGCAATTAAATACTTTCTAAAGTATCTTGCAAGTATGTATATGTCGTCAACTCTTTTGTCATTACCATTATACATTTTTCTTACAATATGTCTAACCTTTGTCAAGAATACTTCAAACGAAGTTGGTCGCTCATAGGTTAGGTATAACATTTTATACATAAGGTCGTATCTAAGTTTTAGTTGTTTGACATTCCTGATCGCTGAAGGTATCCTGAACTCTACTCTACTGCCCTTGACATTGACTGGAGAATACTTGTGATTGTTCTCACGTTTAGCTGGCTTGTTTGAAGCACAATAACTTCGCTTGAGCCTGTGTCTGTATAGTGCATACAGCAAAGCAATTTTCTGTCGTAACTTGTCTACTACATCATAGCCATCGTGAAAAGCAAAATCTTTTTGCTTGACTGATATTGTCATATGTCCACCACATCTTGTATCGTATGGGCTAGATATAATATCTTCTGCCTCATCCATAAGCTCGAACACACGTTTCCTGTTTGCACTGCGTGGACTTGCCAAAGGTAGTATGTTTGTAACAGCTTCAACTCCACAAGAGCTGTCTGTCTCATACCCTGCAATAAACTCATCAAGTTCATCTGTTACCCAATCCCCATTCTCACAACAATCATTACCATCCCAAGTAAAGTAATTCTTCTCTATCTCGAATCCTATGAAGTATTTGCTGTTGTGGTCTACCACTGTTGTGAGATTGTTTTTGCTCTCATGATAGTCACATATCTCACCATACGTTGATGAACCTCTAACATTTTCTTCATCCCAATAATAACATTCGTCTCGTTCACACCAATGTGAATCATCTATATGGCAATAATCCTCAATGTCTTCACACCACGCACAATCATCTTCTTCTAGCCAATATCCCTCTGCAGTTCCTCTTTCAATGAAGTGCCAATAGTCGTTCTCACTTGCTCGTTCATCATTAATGAGATGTCCACAAAATGTTTCAGCTTGATAACCTGTGTCGTAATAATACGTATCATCTATCGTGCAACTCCACACAATGTTACAGTGGCAATATCCTTCATCATCTGTGTAGATATAGTTTCTGTCTAGAGTGTCTTGGTCTACCCAGTCTCGCTCTTCGTCTTCATTCAACACTTCGTGTGCTTCACACTCTAATAAGTGACATCCCATTTCTTCACTCCAAACTGTGTCTTCAATGGGGTACATTTCCCCATCGACTTCTACTTCTTCTATGTTTTGTGTTCTCATAACTAGTTTCTTCTAATCGTATAATCTTCATTGACCAAGCTAAATACTTCCTGATAAAATTCTTCAGGAACTTCAGCTTGTTTCATCTGCTCGTTAATTTCCTCGAATAGTGCGTCTACTGCACCATCTAATGAACAACTATCTACTTGGTTGTACCAGTAGTATACTTGCTCGAATCTTTCTTCTGTTGTCATAATAAATAAATTTAATTTGTGCTTACTCTTTAGGGTTTCAGCTTTCCCTTGCGTGTTCTACAACTTCATCATAGAAATCTAAATGATCCCAATAGAAGTCGGTAATATCTATATCGTTCAGCCACACATCTGTTATCTCTAAATCTTCTTCAGGTGGTTGATAATAATCTCCACTATCTTTGTAGTATTCATATCGAATCACTAACTCATAATGGTCTTGCTTTAGAACATATGTTCCACTCTTTTTAGTTTTCATATTAATATTCTTTAGTTGCCAAGTGCCAGTATCTTTTTAGTTCTACTGGTACATATACTTTTTCTTTTGTTTCGCAGTGTATCCACATTTCTGTTTCTCCACACCCCATAGTTTCTACATAGTCATAGTCCTCAGGGTTGTCTATATTTAATACTTCGTAATTCATATTGTTGGGTTTATGTTGTTCTTACTTAAGTATTGTGCGAATCCTAGTGCGACTACAAAGTCCTCTTCATTCGAGCTTACATTCTTGTAGTATCTTTCCCATGCCTCTCTCATTTCGTCTGACTTGTATTCTTCTAAAAGGTCACAACACATTTCTAGGTTGTCTAATAGTTTTGATTTGTCTACGTTGTCTGTCTCTGCTACATACATAAACGCCTCGTTCAATGTTTCATAGATTACTCTATAACTTTCTTTACTTACTTTCATTTGATTAATTGTTTGATTATACTTGTGTCTACTGTTCCATACTTTGCGTGATACTTCATTAGTATCTTCTCAGCTGTCTTATGTTGCCAAGATTCTGGAGAGTATGTCCTCCATATATACAGATTGTTTTCAATCTCTGTAATTTCTGTTTTCATATTAATAATTTGTGTTTATTAAGCTATTCATTTCTTCATTCCACTCTTCTATCATCATGTCTGTGTCTATTATTTTATCGCCTGTCTCTTCACAGGTTGTATAATAGATTTTTATTTTAACGTGTGTTTTCATATCTATTTATTTTAGTTCTATAAATCCTTCTGCGTCTGGATACCTAGCCCAGTTATCACATAGTATTGTATAGTGTGAATACTCTGAACATCTCGCCACTGGTTTGAATCCTAACTTCAATAGATAGTCCAGTCCTTGTTGTGCAATATTTCCTGTCTCGTAACAATACGATAAGGTTACACTTCTTGTCTTGTCTGTGTTGTATCTCTTTGGTTCAGATATTCTAACTCTTGCCCCTCTGTTGTCATCAGGTCCAATGTATTTGATATTGAACTTCCTGTAATTTTCTATCTCGTGTATTCTCATATTACTTCTTTATTGATTTTCTTAATATACTTACTACATCTACCATAGCATTTAGTTGGTCTGAGTTTACGTCTAATTGTCCCAGCTGTATGCTTTTTAGTTGTCTGTGTAATCTCTCTGCTTGTGCTTTAGATATTTTAATCTTTACTTTTTCTACTGGTTCTGCTTCCCAGTAACTATATCTCTGTTTCATCTTTTAAATTTTAAATTATACTTGATTTTAATTTTCTTCCACCATTGTAGGTGTGTGTATTCCTTTTCAGTATACACGTTTACTCTGCCTGTATTATCTATAATACAATGCAATCCGTTTACTATCTTGTGTTCCATTATCCTAGTATTCCAAAGTTTGCCCCATCTACATTTACTTCTCCAGTTATCCACATAATTATGAATCCTAGTATTCCACTTGTTGCAAGTAGGAATAGTCCACCGATTACTAACCTTACCATTATAGTTGCTAGTGTTCCTGTCATTGTAGTTAAGACGTTACCTTGTCCGTCTCTTACTCTTGTTTCGTTTGCGATTTCTCTAATAATTGTTTTCATTTGATTTTTAAATTAAGTTAAACTCTCTATTAATTGCTCTCTCTACTTTATTTCTTTTGTAGATTTTTTTTGCTTCTTCCCAACTGCACGAATGCTTTTGCATTATGTCTGAAACTATCTCTCCAAACATTGCCTTGCGTTGATCCAGTTGCTCTTGAATTTTCGTGCCAAGCTCTCCCACTTTTACACGAATTCTTTTTCTTGTTCTCATATATATTAAATTAAATTTAGTAGGCGTAGAGGGATTCGAACCCTCAGCAGTCCCTTGTTTCTTTGTGTTTCTACTATACGCCTTGCCTACTCTTTTTCTCTCTATCTGTTTGATGATTTTGACATTTTCAGGGACTAGGTTAGCTGTCCCACTTGTGCCGAGTAGACACAGTTTGCCCTTGTCTTCAGTGCGATACTAATACGACACTATAACAAGCCACTGCTCACAATGTTTGCAGGTATTCAGATAACTATGATTCTCTCGCAGGGATTAACCACTTTGTGCAAAAGTTTACAGCTGGTAGTCACTTGACATACTTCGCCCTCTTGCGTGGAGATAATCAACGCATTGATTTTTGTGTGTTGCCACCAATCAAAACAAGTGTTTAGCCTTTCTTCTTGTGTTTATAGTCGTATAGGTGCCGACTGCCTTAGACACTATCTAACAATGTCTGTTTTTCACTTGTTTTTATGTCTGCCGAGCAATTTAAAAAGTCATTGACATTTTTAAAACTTTCAAAGGGATTAACCACTTTTGAAATATTGCCCACTCCGAAGAGCCGAAGAGCAAAGAACGTATTTGTTCCCCCTCAAAATATGAGTTTTACAACGCCCTGAAGACGTTTAGAGGGGGTTTTTTGGGTGTTTTATGCCTCTATTAGCTTTTTTGCGTTAAGTCCGTTAAACGCTGTTAAATAGTCCATATTTTTGGACATTTTCAGCTTCACAACTTTTTGAATTGTTTGTTCTGTGTAGAACTTCACGAAATGCCCTTTTTTAGTCGTTCTTACTAATGGCATAAGAAGAGGCAAAAATTCGCTTTTGTTCTTGATTATATAGTTTATTAGTGTTTTACACTCTTTTAAATAAACTTTATTTTGAACAGATTTTAAATCTATGTTAATGTTTGTATCTTTCTTAACTTCGATTAACGTATTTATTAAACTGCTTTTAATTTCTTCGCTCTGTGCTTTTCTTCTGTTGCTCTGAACTATGGCGAATTGTGGGTTTAATCTTCGTTTCTCTGCTCTTGCTTTTAGTGTTGCTTTGCTTACTTGTTTTTTAGCTGTTACAACTTTTTTAATTGAATTTGTTTTAATTGTTGTCATAATATAAATAATTTAATTAATAATAGCGTTTTAATTGTGGTAACGCTTTAACCACTTTGACAAATCAAAAATAGTTATTTATTTTCGTTTTTCAGGTGTTTTTTTTAATTATTTTTTGTTTATTTTTTAAGTTATTGAAAATCAATAAGTTACGCATGAAATTTAGAATGAATCTAAATAATATATTTTGTTAAATGGGTGTAATTTTGTTAGATGTTTTTTTGATTTCGTGCTGTTGTTACTCTCTTTCTGTGGGTGTGGGGTAACGGGGGAAGGGGTAAACGGGGGAAGGGTTGAGGGGTTCGGGGGTTTGGTGTGGGTGTGGTGTGGTGGTGGTGTGGTGTGGGCGTGGGGGTGTGGGGGTGGCTAGAAAAAAAGCTAAAAAAATCGAGGTGGCACAGGTTTTTTATTACCCCCCTATCAAAAAAAAAACTAAATTATTATTATGATACAACTACAAAAAAGCTATATATTACCCAAATGCTCTATGTATGTAATATGTGAAATATTTTTCGTATATTTACCTCATGGAAGAAGTTACATTAGAAATACAAGAAAGACTCTCGATCGGTTTCGCCTTAGGCTGGAGCTTTTTCGGAGCAACAGAGCAGTTCCCATATGATGAACTAGTAATTTATTTAGGGATCGTAAGTTTAAACTTTAAATGGCAAAACAATGATACATAAAAGACCGATCATGTCAGAGTATATGGCAGAGCGCAACAAGCATGAGCTTGACGGCTATGGACAGTACTACGAAATGGGAATCAAAAAACTAGCAAGTTTCAAAAATGCAAAACATCGTGCTAAGAAAATTAGTATGATTGCAGAGGGAATAGAGCTTGCTGAAATGAATAAAGATTTTAAAAGTATATACAGGTAACTTTCTTCCCAATAGTTAATTTGTGTTTCAAGAGGAGGCTGATTTAGTTCAGTCTCTTTTTTTTGTGTCGATTTATGTCGACCAATGTCAAAACTATGTCGAAATATTTATACTTAACTGCTTGATTATCAACTTTATGTCGATTATGTCGATTTTATAGTATATTTTTAGAAAAAAAAATAAAATAAAAAGAGTAATTACTATAAGAGAGTATATAGAGGAAGAAAACCGACATACGACATATTAAAATTTATTTGTATATTTGTAGTAAATCAAATTTAACTTAAATGAATCCAAAGATACTCTCATTCGATGAGCAGGGGAGAGAAAAATTATTAAACGGTATCACTAAAATATCTAAAGCTGTAAAAAGCACGTTAGGGCCACTCGGCCAAACGGTTCTCATAGAATCCCAAAACCATACCCACGGAATAACAATAACAAAAGACGGAGTCACAGTAGCTAAATCTATTGATCTTGAGGATTCAGTAGAAAATCTTGCAGTCCGTATGATGAAAGAAGCGGCAGAGCGTACAGCTAACTCAGCTGGTGACGGAACAACTACAGCAATTGTCTTGACGGAAGCTATTGTTCGTGAAGGTTTACAATTATTCAAGCGTGATGAGAAAGTAAACAAGACTCAAATAGTTCGTGATATAAATAAGATAACCGAAAAGCTGTTAAAGGATCTAGACAAGAAATCAAAAAAGGTTACAGGCAAAACATTAAAAGATGTAGCCACAGTTTCTGCTAATAATGATGCAGAGCTTGGAGATATGATCGCCTCAGCATACAAAGAATTAGGTAATGACGGAATCTTGACTGTAGAAAACAGCAAGACAGAAGAAACTTACTACGAAATTACAAAAGGAATCAAGGTTGATAGAGGATATACCTCTAAATTGTTTATCAATAACCACAGAAACGATGAATGTATCCTGGATGATGTACACATTTTAGTTACCGACATGGAAATTACAAACATTCTTCAAATCGAAACTGTATTGAAACCAATAATCAACCAAAATAAAAAATTATTAATCATAGGTAACTGTGTTCAGAACGTAATCAATACGCTTGCAGCTAATGTTGTGCAGAATAATCTAAAACTCTGCAATATTATACCACCATCGTTTGGCTACAAGACAAATGAATTGCTTTCAGACATAGCATTGGCAACAGGAGCTAAGTATTTTAGCGAATCACAGGGCGATAATCTAGGATTGTTGACGATGCAAGATTTAGGTCAGGCAAATAAAGTGATCGTTGGCAAAGATTCTACAGTTATTATGAAAGATAAACAAGATAATACTGAAATATCTAGCAGAATTGAAGAACTCAAGGAACAAAAAGCAAATAGTAAGCTAAAAAAAGACAAAGATTTTGTAAATGAGCGAATTGCTTTGCTTTCTGGTGGAGTTGGAGTGATATATGTAGGCGCAAACTCAGATATTGAGCAAAAAGAAAAATTTGACCGCATCGAGGATGCGGTATGTGCTGTAAGATCAGCCGTTGAAGAAGGAATCTTGCCAGGTGGAGGGATATCCTTACTAAGATGTGCTGAACAATTAGAAGAATCAGATGCAGGAGATATATTATACGGAGCATTGTGTGCGCCTATAGAACAGATCCTAGAAAATGCTGGGGAAAATGTAAAAGAGATTCGAGATGAAGTATGTCAGTGCAA
>CEON01007442.1_pt1 | contig 15212 bp, 19 predicted proteins | sample 530291 | NCBI WGS metagenome assembly CEON01 (sample SAMEA2619888, study PRJEB7988) | marine metagenome | biome: marine biome (ENVO:00000447); feature: surface water layer (ENVO:00002042); material: "saline water (ENVO:00002010), including plankton (ENVO:xxxxxxxx)" | depth 5 m
AGGGATAGGATTAACTCTGTTAATTCACGATTAAAAAATGTTAATGGTAAAAACAATCTGTTTATTGTAAAATCATGTAAGAATGTGATTAAGTCAATAGAAAGACAGATTTATAAAGAGGGAACTCACATACCAGAAAAAGGTGGATATGACCATATGAATGATGCTTTAGGTTATTTTATTGAATATACTTTTCCACTTAGAAGGGATTTTGTGGCAACCCCTCAAAAAAGGTGGAGTTAATGGATAAAGAATTTCTACACAGCAAACATGACTTATGGCATTCAAATATATCTAACTGGGAGTTTTACATTCGCAGTTATTTAGGTGGTAACGATTACAAAAATGGATATTACCTGCACAGATATATTTTAGAAACACCAGAAGAATATGATGCTAGGATAAGGCATACCCCAGTAGATAACCATTGCAAAAACGTAGTTCAAATATATACAAGCTTTTTATGGCGAGTACCACCGACAAGAGATTATGGTGATTTAGATGGTGATTTACAATTAGCCTCATTTTTAGAAGATGCTGACCTAGATGGCAGGAACTTCAATACCATTATGCGAGAAGTTCAAATGAATGCTAGTATTTATGGTAATTGTTGGGTAATTGTAGATAAGCCACAATCAAATGCCAAGACTAGAGCAGAAGAATTAGCACAAGACATTAGACCTTACGTTTCAATATATACCCCAGAAAATGTTGTGAACTGGAATTACAGACGTTCTGCTAGTGGTAGGTTTTATTTAGATATGTTGGTTGTTATAGAAGATATAAATGCAGATAGAGCAATCATTAAGGTATTTACAGAAGAATCTATAATGACCTACGAATTTGAGGATTATAGCGAGGAATACACAGATAAAAAACCTAGACTGATTGAAGAAATACCTAACCCTATCGGTGTAATACCTGCTGTAAATGTTTATAACCTTAGAGGTGCAAAAAGACCTATTGGAATTAGCGATTTAGCAGATGTAGCCTACCTACAGCAATCTATCTATAATGATTATTCAGAAAAAGAACAGTTAATTAGATTGGCAAACCACCCAAGTCTGGTAAAAACACCTAATGTTGAAGCTAGTGCAGGTGCAGGAGCAATTATAGAAGTTCCAGAAGATTTAGATGCTAGTTTAAAACCCTACATTATCCAACCAAGTGGGCAAAACCTAGATGGTATTATGAAATGTATTCAAAACAAAGTTGATGCCATTGATAGGATTACTCATATGGGTTCTGTAAGGGCAACTGGTAACCAAATAGCTAGTGGAATAGCATTGCAGACTGAATTTCAACTACTAAATGCTAGATTATCAGAAAAAGCAGATTATTTAGAAAATGCTGAAGAACAAATCTGGAGTTTATTTGCTAAATGGCAGGATAGAGAATGGAATGGTAAAGTAAATTATCCAGATACATTTGATATAAGAGATTGGGCAAATGACCTGCAATACTTACAAATGGCTAAAGCTAGTGGCATTAAATCAGAAACATTTAACAAAGAATTAGATAAACAAATAGCTGAAGCTGTTATTGATGATAGTGAAATGATGAAAACTATAAATGATGAAATAGATAGTGCTAGAACTGTAAGGGGGCAATTTACAACCACAGAAGTAGAAGGGCAAACAGTTGAAGAAGAAGAAACGTAAAATTCGTAGAGTTCCTAAAGATAAACAAACTGGTATTCCTAAAAAATATCTTTCTGGTTTAAAAGGTGCAAAAAGAAATGCTAGGGCAAACCTTTTGAAGCAAATTAGTTCTTTATATAAATCTGGTGCAAGAATACCTTTAGCACTATTAAGGCGAAGGAATAGAGCATAATGGCAGTTAGAAGAAAACCTTTATCAGCTAAAGTTGTAGCAACACTGAAAGCAAAAGCTAAAAAGTCTAAATTATTTAATATTACAGATTTAAAACGTAGTTATCGTAAAGGTCAAGGTGCATTTCTTTCAGCAGGGAGTAGACCAAGAATACCTATGTCAGCATGGGCAATGGCTAGGGTAAACAAACTAATAAAATTAGGTTCAAGAGCAACATTTGATAAAGAAATAATAAGAACTGCACAGAAAAGAAATCGTAAAAAGAAATGATTATATGGAAAAAGAAAAAATTAAATTTTGTATTAGGTGCAAAGTTGCACTTAAAAAAACCGAGTTAAAAGATGTTTATAAATGTATAGCTTGTGGAATGATAACAAACGAAAGATTAGACGATAGACAACCCTGGGAAAAACCTAGTAAAAACAAGGACTTAGATGGCTAAATATAGAGGAAAAGAAGTAAAACTAAACAAACCTTTTAGATTATCTACAGCAGAATCTAAGAGAAAAAAGTTTGGTGTTTATGTCAAAAACAAAGCAACTGGTAATATTAAGAAAGTTACTTTTGGTGCTAGGGGTATGTCTATAAAGAAAAACATACCTGCAAGGCAAAAATCATTTTTAGCTAGAATGGGTGGTGTTTTAAAAGAAGTAAAAGGGCAAAAAACATTAAGTCCTGCATACTGGTCTATTAGGGCATGGAAAAAAGACTTTCCATTGTAAAATATGTCCAGAATTTTAGAAAAATTAGCTGACCAACATGAACAAAGAATAATCAATGTCTTATACAAGCTAGAAGAAGATATTGTTAAGGAAGTTACAAGAGCCACAAAAGGGCAGTTAGTATCTCAAAGACTAGCAATACAATTACAACCCCAGATAAGAAAGTTAGTAGCTGATAACTACCTTAATGAAGCCGATATAATCATCAATGAGGAGTATAATAAGATAGCTAAAGAGGTATTGGACACTTTTGGCGAAATGCCTATTCCTAAGAAGTTTAAGAGCCTTACAGAAGTAGATTTACAGACAATCAATGCACTAAAGACACAATCATTTAGTGGTTTTGAAGATATAGCTGAAAGATTTTCTAAAGTTATCAATGACGAAATATACCAAAGTACAATAGCAGGTAGACCATTTGAAGATATGGTAAGCAATATCAAATCTCACATAAATGGAGTGTATAAAACATCAAATACTGCTGAGATAAATGAATTAGTTGATTTTATTAATGAAAATAAATTTGATAGCACTAAAAAAGCTCAAGTAGAAGATGCTGTAAGAAAATTACATACTCAATATGCTTCTGATAGGGCAGGAAACAACCTTAGACGTTATGCAAGTCAAATAGCACATGATTCAGTAATGCAGTTTCATGGGCAGTTTACAGTGGCTAAAGCAAAAGAAGCAGGATTAAATCATTTCACATATACTGGTACATTAGTTAGAGATAGTAGACCTTTTTGCCAAGAAATGCTTAATAAGACACTAACAGAAGAACAAATAAGGGATATGTGGAACAATAGAGCATGGCAAGGAAAGTCCACTGGAGACCCTTTTATTGTTAGGGGTGGTTATAGGTGCAGACACACTTGGATACCTACAGACCCTGCATGGGGCGAGGAAACAGTAGATGAATTGCCTACAGAAGAAGAATTACCACCACCAACACCACCTAGAGGAATAGTTTCAGATGCTTCAATAGGATTTTTACTAAACAAAGGATTAAGAACAAAGCCAAGTAAAGCTAAAATAAAAGCCTATGATGATGATTTTAATTCACAATTAACAGACCAACAAAAAATTATTGTAGAAAAATTAGACAAGCCTTCAACAATTAGAAACACAAAAGCAGGTTACTATGTTCCAAGTACAAAACAACTAAATGCAGAATTAAATGCACAAGATGGCAGGTTATCGCCAGTTAAAAGTTATGTTATTGCTCATGAATATGGGCATCATATTGACTATGTTTCATATAAACATACAAAAAACTATCCAGTAGCATGGTCAGAAGCAAATAAAGATTTTTTAGAAGCGATTAAAAAAGATAAAGAAAAACTAAAAGGTAAATATGTAGGTAAAGAATATCAAATAGATGAAACGGAATATAAAAAAATCTTCAATAAACTTGCAACAAGAGAAGAAAGACCAATATATTCATCTTTTGACCCAGATAGAATAATTTCAGTTTCAAAAGGAACAGTTTTAAAAGGTGATGGATATGGAGAGGTAAGTGATATTTTTGATGCTTTAGCAAAAGGAAAATTTAGAAGAAACTATAAAATGTGGGGGCATAGTGAAAGTTATTGGAGAAAACCAGATTCAGTGCCTACAGAAATATTTGCAAACCTATTTGCAATTAGGCATGACAAAAAAGCTTATGACATAGCTAAAAGTTTTATACCAAACACAGTAAAAGAGTTTGAAAAAAGATTAGATGAACTTGAAAGACAATAGAGGTAAATATGGCATTAACAGAAAAACAAAGAATAGATAAATTATCAAAAGTACAAACTGGTAAAGAATTTCATGATTTATATGAAGAAGTATTTGGTGAAGAATACCCAGAAACAGTTACCAGAGACCCAAATGATGATATAGATAGAATTGCACAAGCTATTTTTGATAATGTACCAGTTAAAGAGGTAGTATTGCCAAAAGGTGCAAAAATTTGATATAAAGAAACATATCCAACTAAGGAGATTTAAATGGAAGAAAATCAAGTAGAACAAACTGCTGAACCAAATGCAGAAGTGCAGGAGACTGAGCAAAAGCCAGTTGAAAATACTTTTACCCAAGACCAAGTTACAGAAATAGTAAAAAAGCGATTGGCTCAAGAAAGAAGCCAGATGTATAAAAAGCTAGGTGTTGATGATATTGACATAGCTGTAACAGCAGTCAAAACCCAGAAAGATTTAGAAGAAAAACAAAAAATTCAGAAGGGTGAGTTTGAAGAAATTTTAAAAAATAAAACTCAAGAATGGAATAAAGAAAAGGCAAGTCTTGAAAGCCAACTTGTAGATATTAAAATAAACAAGTCTTTATTGTCATCAGCATCAAAGAATAAAGCTATAAACCCAGACCAAGTAGTTAGCCTTTTACAGTCGCAAATAAAACTAAATGAAAGTGGCAATGTAGAAATACTTGATAAAAATGGATTACCTAGATATAATTCAAATGGGGAACTTTTTACCACTGACGAGTTGGTACAAGAGTTTTTAACACAGAACCCACACTTTGTTTCTGCAACCCCTAGTGGCAGTGGCACAGTGTCAAATGTGGATAGGCAGGAACTCAATAAGCCTTTAAATATTGGGGAATTAGATATGAACAACCCAGAGGATAAGAAAAAATATGCTGAATGGAGAAAGCATAGAGATTCTCAACCTCGAGTTATTAATGCCAATCAATAATTTAAAGGAGTATTAAATGGCAAATGAAACAACCAGTTCAACCATTTCGGAACTATACACCGAGATAGTTGCAGAAGCATTGTTTGTTGCTAGTGAGCAATCAATAATGAGAAATTTAGTTAGAAACTACACTATTGCAGGTGGTGGAAAGTCTGTTGAAGTACCGATTTATGCAACAGTATCAGCATCAGCAGTAAGTGAAGCATCTGACCTATCAAATACAGCAGTGAACCCAAGTTCAGTAACTATTACAGCATCTGAAGTTGGTATCATGACAACACTAACTGATTTAGCTAGAAATTCTGCTTCAAGAAATGTTGCAGGTGATATAGGTAGACTATTTGGTGAAGCCATTGCTAGAAAATTAGATGCAGATTTATCAGCATTATTTTCTGGATTTTCTACAGAAAAAGGTGGTGGAGCAGGTCAAGAATTAACAATTCAAGACATATTTGAAGCAAGTGCAGAACTAAGAACTGCAAATGCACCTGCACCTTATTATGGTGTATTTCACCCAAAGCAAATCTTTAATGTGAAGAAGTCTTTAACAAATACATTTGTAGGTAGAGATACAGAATTATCAAATGAAGCTATGAGAAGTGGTTTTGTTGGAAGTATTGCAGGGGTTCAAATCTTTGAATCTTCAAATATTTCTGTAGATGGTTCAGATGACTCTATCGGTGGTGTATTCTCTCAAGATGCACTTGCATTAGCAATGATGCAGGATTTAAAAATTGAATCACAAAGAGATGCTTCATTAAGAGCAGATGAAATTGTTGCTACAGCAGTTTATGGTGTTAGTGAAATTCATGATAGCTATGGAGTTAAGTTAACAGCAGACACTTTAGCTAACTAAGAACTTATGGGGTGGGCAACCACCCCTTTTCTTTAAGGAATTAAATTATGGAAATGGTAAAGCTTGTTAAAGGTGATAGAGTAATCAAAAGAAGAAAATTAGATTACGATAATAATAAAAAAATATGGTCTATAAGAGGTTGGGAGCTTGATGATGGTAAGCCTAAAGCACAACCAAAAGTTGAAGTAAAACCAGAACCCAAGCCAGAACCTAAAGCAGATAGTGAGTGGCAAAAAGAAGAACCTAAAGCTAAAAAAACAACTAAGAAAGTTGAGTAATGGCTACAAACGAATTTAATGTAACTAATACTAGTCTAACAAAAATACAACCAGACATTTTAGGTTTTGGAATAGCTGATTTTGCAGACCAGTTGCAATTTGCTGAAAATGACGTTCTTAGACGTATTCGTGAAGAATGGTGGGAAAGATATAGGCATCAAGTCCGATACAAGGACATTACCAAGATTACATCTGTAGAAATGGATAGTTCTAAGCTTACTGACTCACAATGGACACAATCAGTAGTTTATTTGTGTTTATGGAAATATGTATATCCTATTTTGACTAAATGGAGAGACCCAGACACTGGCGAAGGCAAAGATGCTTTTCAAGTCCAGATTGATTTTTATAGAGATAGATATGATGAAGAATTTCAAGCTATTCTTAGAGATGGGGTGGAATATGACGAAGATGGTGGAGGTACAGTTAGCGATTCCGAAAAAGAACCCTTACATAGTTTAAGATTGGTCAGATAATGGCAGTAGATGTCGAAGTTGATGTAAATACTGTAGAGATTACTAATTTTTTAAAAAAATTAAGCAGAAAACAAAAGTCAGTTATTAGTAAGGGTTTAAAAAGAGTTTCTAATATGGCTATTCTCATGATTACAAAGCGAACACAAGCAGGTAAACTACCAGATGGTGGTAAAATGCGAGGATATGCAAAAGGCACTGTCAGAAGCCGAAAAAAGAGGGGTAGACAAACTGGTTTTGTAGACCTTACTGATACTGGCAAAATGTTTAGAAGTTTAGATTTTAGAACTGGTGGTATGAAAAGCACATTGTTTTTTGCTAATAAAGAAAGAGAAAAAATAGCAAGTTACCATGATACATTTGGTGTAGGTAAACGTAGAATAACCAGACCATTTTTTGCTGTAGGTAATAAAGAAGAAGATAAATTGAAAGCAGAATTTGCTAAATTTTATTACAAAGAAATGAGAATATGAGCAAAAGAGAAAATATTGCAGGTGATATAATTACTAAACTTGATGCTGTTACAAGTCCTATTGAGTTTAAAAAAATTACTAGAGAGCCTTTTGAAGTTGAAGAATTATCTGATGCCCAATTTCCTGCTTTATTTGTTCAAAGTGGTGATGAAACAAGGGAAGTTGCAAGTATAGGTGTTACTGGTTCTGGCACATATACTGGTACAATAGATTTTTTAATAGTTGCATTTGCTAAAGGCACAGATACAAATATTGACACAAAAAGAAATCAACTGATAGAAGTTATTGAAGAAACATTAGATAATGATGTTACAAGAAATGGAAATGCTTTAGATACGCAAATTATTGAAGCATCAACTGACGAAGGTACAATTTACCCTTATGGTGGTGTTAGAATTACTGCAAGGGTTTTATATGAATTTACTAGAGGGAGTGCATAATGGCTAAAGACGTTACAATGAAAAAAGGTAAAGATATAATTACTGTTACCGAAGATTATATAGACCATTACATAAAATTAGGCTATAAATTAGAAGATAAAAAGTCTGCAAAAAAAGCAGAAGAAACATCTGAACCAGAAGCAAAGGAGGTCTAAATGGCTACACATCATGGTAAAGAAGGAGTTGTAACTGTCGGTGGTACAGCTATCGGCAATGTTACTGGATATACTTTAGATACAACACAAGATGTTGTTGAAACAACAGCATTAGAAGATTCAAACAAATCATTTTTAGTTGGCAGGGGTACATTTACTGCATCTATTGATATGAATTATGATGAAACAAATGCTCAACAAGCATCTTTAACACAAGGCTCAAGTCTAAGCTTTGTATTTCTACCAGAAGGAAATTCAAGTGGTGATGAAAGTTTTTCTGGTACTGGGATTGTGACTGGTATGTCGGTAGGTGTTACATTAGATGGTGTAACAACTAGAACTGTTTCATTACAAGGGTCTGGTGGTATTACTATCGGTACTGTCTAATGTCTGAAAATATTGATTATTTTGATGGTATAAAAGACCATTTCAGTACACTTGACACACAAGTTATTGAAGTACCCGAATGGGGATTAGTTGGCGATAAAGCAATTTATTGTAAACCATTTAATATGCTTGAAAAACAAAAGATATTTAAAGGTGCAACAAATACTGATTTAATAGTTTTAATTGATGTAATTATAGAAAAAGCTTTAACAAAAGATGGTAATAAGATGTTTAATGCTACCCATATTTTGAAATTTAAAACTAAAGCTGACACAAATATAATTGCTGATGTTGCTACTAAAATCATGGGTACTGGCAACACAGATATTGAAGATAATAAAAAAAACTAAGAAATGATGCTGAATTATTAAATATATTTAGTTTAGCTGAAAAACTTCATAAGACAGTTGCCGAAATCTTGCAAATGACAGTTGATGAGTTTAATATGTGGATAGCATACTATCAAATTCAGAATGAGGAACGAGATAGGCAAGAACGTATAGCAAGGGCAAAAAGTGGCAAGTAAACAAGTAAATATAGATATTATAGCCAAAGATAAGACCAGAATGGCTATGCAATCTGCCACTGGTAATGTTGAAAAACTAAAATCATCAATTTTTAATTTAAAAAATGCACTAATAGGTTTAGGTGCAGGAGTTGCTATTAAGTCATTTGTTGATGTTGGTAAGCAAGTAGAATCATTACAAATTAGACTAAAGTTTTTATTTGGTAGTGTTGAAGAAGGTGCAAAAGCTTTTGACACTATGGCTAAATTTGCATCTAAAGTTCCATTTTCATTAGAACAAATTCAACAAGGTGCAGGTAATTTAGCAGTTGTCTCTAAAAATGCAGATGAATTGCAAAAAATGCTAGAAATAACTGGTAGGGTTGCATCTGTTACTGGTTTAGATTTTAGAACCACAGCAGAACAAATTCAAAGGTCATTTTCAGCAGGTGTAGCTAGTGCAGACATTTTTAGAGAAAGAGGTGTTAGAGATTTACTAGGATTTAAAGCAGGAGCAACAGTTACAGCAGAAGAAACAGCAGAAGCTTTTGAAAGAGTTTTTGGTGCTAATGGTAGGTTTGCTAATGCAACTAGTGATTTAGCAAATACCTTAGAGGGAACTTTATCAATGATTGGTGATAAGTTCTTTAATTTTCAAAAGGTTGTCGCAGAAAGTTTTTTTATAGGTTTAAAACAAGAATTTGGTGCATTAGACAAAGCACTAGAAGATAATGCAGATGTAATACAAAAAATTGCTCAAGGTGTAGGTAAGGGATTAGCAAATGCAGTCATTTTTGCAGGTGATGCAGTGAGGTTTCTTAGCGATAATTTCCAAACATTAAAAGCTATCGGAATGGGAATAGTGGTTTTCAAAATCACAAAGGCATTTTTAGGTTTAGCAGTTGGTATAGGTAAAGCTAGATTAGCAATGGTAGCTTTTTCTAAATTATCTAAAACAACAATTATTGGGATTATAGCAGGATTAGGTATAGCTTTAGCTGAAGCCACTGGTAATTTAGATAAATTTTTTAAACTTTTTGAAAAACCTAAAGGTTTAGAAGATTTTAAAGCAGAAGCAGAAGTTTTAACACTGCAACTTGAAACTATGAAAAATAAAAGCACAGATGCTTTTCAATCATTAAATCAAGAAGTTACAGAGTTACTTGAGCAAATGAAATCATTTGGAGATACATTAGACCCTACAAGTGAAAAGTTTATTGCTTTAACTAATGTAATGAATGGATTAAGAGATGCAGTTTTTGCAGTTCCATTAGAAGAAATGAACATTAAATTAAGTGGTCAAAAAGAAGAAATAGGTATGTTAACCCAAGCCTATGAAGCTTTCAAAACTGGTTTTACTGATGCAATGGAAACTCAAAAAGATGCCTTTAAACAAATAGAAGATATTGGTAAGGCAAGTTTTGGTAAACTTAAAACTGCACTTACAGATTTTGTAATGACTGGTAAATTAAATTTTTCAGATTTAGGAAAATTTGTAATAAGGTCATTTGTTGAAATGTTAGTTGGTGAAGCTGTGCAAATGGCATTTTCAAAATCAATGGCAATGTTCAAAATGGACGCAATTAAAAAGGCTATGATAAGCTTATACGAAGGTGCTATGAAAACATTTGCTAGTATCCCATTCCCATTTAATATTGTTGCTGTAGGTGGAGCATTGGCATTTGGTGCATCATTGATAAATAAAATTAAGGGTTTTGAAAAAGGTGGTAGACCACCAGTAGGACAACCAAGTATTGTTGGTGAAAAAGGTGCAGAATTATTTATACCAGACCAAGCAGGAACAATAGTTCCAAATGACAAGCTTGGTAATATGGGTAAGCAAGTAACAGTTAATTTTAACATTAATACTGTAGATGCTAGAGGATTTAATGAGTTGTTAGTTAATAGTCGTGGTACACTAGTCAATATTATTAACAGTGCTATGAATGAAAAGGGTAAAATGGCAATAGTATGAGTGGGGCATTACCAAAAACTAATTTTGTTGCAGTCAATTTACAAAGTAATCAAAAAACTTTGTTTAGTGAAACAGACAGTGGAAAGACTTTTAGAAGGCAAATACAAGGGCAACATTTTAGCTTTACAATTCAATATCCACCAATGACTAGAGCAGATTTTGCACCAGTAATGGCATTTATAATGAAGCAAAGAAGCAGAAAAGAAAATTTTACTGTAACATTCCCAAGTTATTTAAATGCACAAGGTAATGAAACTGGCACATTACTAGTCAATGGAGTTCATGCAGTTGCAGACACTACAATAGCAATAGATGCTTTTGCAGGAGATGGTGCAGGAAGATTAAAAGCAGGGGATTTAATTAAATTTTCACATGATAAAGTTTATATGGTTGTTGAAGATGTTACCAGTTCAAGTAATTCAGCTACAGTAACGATAGAACCACCATTAAGGGAAGCACTGGCAGATAATAGTTCTGTTACCTATGATTCAGTGCCATTTACAGTTTACTTAACTAGTGATGTACAAGAATTTAGTGCAGGACAAAGTGATAAAGATGGTAATTTATTATTTACTTATGAGTTTGATGTAAGAGAAGCATTATAATGTATAAGTCATTGATTTTATTAGATATTTCCCTGGGGGAAACATGGCTAGAGGTTTAACAAGTGCAGTAAAAACAGAATTAGCGACTGGTATTATAGAACCAGTAATTCTATTAGAATTTGGATTTGCAACACCACTTTATTTAACAAATGCTAGTTTTGATATAACATCTAGTGTTTCTGGTAGTTCAAGAACATATTTATCTAATGGGCATTTAAGAAATATAAGTGCTGTTAGCGAAACAAATAAACCCACAAAAAATTCACTAATTATTAGTTTGTCTGGTGTTGACCAAACATATATATCTGTGGCTTTAAACGAAAATATTATTAATGATGATGTGTTTATTTACAGAGGTTTTTTAGATAGTAATTTAGCTTTAATAGCAGACCCATTTTTATTATTTTATGGAACAATAAATGATTATAAGATTACCGACAGCACAACAACAGCCAAAGTAGTTTACACAGTTACATCACACTGGGGTAATTTTAGCAAAACATCTGGAAGGACAACTACAGACAATTCACAGCAAAGATTTTTTTCTGGTGATAAAGGAATGGAATTTTCTGCTCTTACTGTAAGAGATATTAAGTGGGGTAGATAATGACTAGTTTAAATTTATACAATGCTGAAATTAAAGATGTACCAGATATAATTGATTTATTACTTACATTTAAAGAAGAAGAAGGTTCTCATTTACCAACTGTTGATGAACCTAAATTAAAAAAATCATTGCTTACTTTTCTTAAAAAAGGTCAAATAATTTTATTAAAAGATTTAGATATAGAACAACTTATAGGTTGTGCCATTTGGTTTAAAAGCACCTATTGGTTTAGTGCCAGTGAATGTATAAATTTACACACTATTTATATTAAGAAAAGTTTCAGAAATTTTAGATTATTAACTATATTATTTGATTCAATAAAAAAGAATGCAAAACAATTACCAATTTATCTTTCTGTTACATCTGGAATAGATATAGACCCAGTTTTTAAAAAGTTAGGTTTTAAAAGTTTAGGTTCAAATTGGAGATACAATTAAATGGGTAGTATAGTAGAAGATATTATTGAACTTGGTGCAGACATTGTTGATGGTGCAGTTGACCTTGTTGATGATGTCATATCTTGGATAATACCAATGCCAGACATTCCAGACTTTGGACAAATACAAGCAGACCTAGATGCTAGAGGAATACTAGTAAATAAAAAAAGTGCTAATGGTGCTATACCTATAGTTTATGGCACAAGAAAAGTTGGTGGAAATATTGTTTTTTTAGAAACTTCTGGTGCTGATAATCAATATCTTTACATGGCTCTAGTATTGAGTGAGGGCGAAATAAATGACATTACGTCAATATTTGTCAATGATAATCAAGTTACATTTACTGGGGATTTAGCAGATAATACTCAAGTAACTGTAGCAAGTAGTGATGCTAATTTTTATGATGGTGCAAGTTTAATAACAGTAGAGCCACATTTTGGTTCTGATAGCCAAACTGCATCAAGTTTATTATCTACATTAAGTTCATGGACATCAAATCATAGATTAAGAGGTTTAGCATACCTTGCTATTAGGTTTGAATGGAATAGAGATAAATTTGGCTCATTGCCAACTGTTCAAGCTGTTGTGCAGGGGAAAAAGGTTTATAACCCTAATTTAGATAGCACAGTTACTGGTGGTTCTGGTAGCCACAGAAAAGATGATAGTTCAACTTGGGCATATTCAGATAACCCAGTTTATCAATTATTAGATTATTTAAGGAATGATAGATTTGGTATGGGAATAACTAATAGTTATTTTGATTCTAATTTTGCAGATTGGCAAACAGCAGGAGATGTTTGTGATACCCAGATAACCCCTTATAGTGGTGCTAGTGCTATTGATTTAATGAATAGCCATACAGTTATAGATACTTCAAAAAAAGCTATTGATAACGTAAAAGGCTTTTTAAGGGGGTGTAGAGGTTATTTAAATTTTACAGCAGGTAAATATAATATTTTAGTTGAAAGCACTGGAACAGCTTCTATAAGCCTTACAGAAGATAATATTATTGGTGGTATATCTGTAACAAGCAAAAACAAAAACTCAAGATATAATAGAGTTATTGTTAATTTTAATAACCCAAGTAAAAGTTATCAGTCAGACACAGCACAATTTCCACCAGTAGACGAAACTGGTTTAGCAAGTGCAGACCAACATTCAACAATGAAAACAGCAGATGGTGGTTTATTGTTAGAAGGTAGGTTTGATTTTTCTATGTTAAATAGTCCATATCAAGCTCAAGAAATGGCAGAAATAATATTAAGAAGGTCAAGAACTAGTTTAGATGTTTCATTAAAAGCAGATGCAACAGCATTAGATTTAGCAGTTGGTGATTTGGTCAATATTACTCATGCGACACCAAGTTTTTCTGCAAAGCCTTTTAGAGTGCAGGGAATGACTATAAACTCAGACCACACGATAAATTTGGTTCTTTCTGAACATCAAGATAGTTTTTACACATTTGGAACTCAACAAGAAGTTGCTACAATACCAGACACGACCTTACCAAATGTTTTTTCAGTCCAACCACCTGCAAGTGTTACCTTATCAGACCAATTAATAGAATATAATGATGGCACAGTTATTGTTGCTTTAGATATTACAGTAGGTGCAAGTCCAGACCAATTTGTTGATTTTTACCAAGTAGAATACAAATTAAGTACAGATAGTGATTTTATAATTTATGCTCAAGGTTCTGGACTTAATCACAGAGTTTTAAATGTTATTGACCAATCAACTTATGATGTAAGAGTTAAAGCAGTTAATAGTTTAGGTGTTTCATCAACTTATGTATCTGCACAAAGACAAATTGTGGGAGCAATAGCACCACCATCAGATGTTACCGATTTTTCAGCAAATGTATCTGGTCAAGAAGCACATTTATCGTGGGAAGCTGTAACTGATTTAGATTTAGCTTATTATAATTTAAGATTTTCAGAAGCTACAGATGGTTCAGCAGATTGGTTAAATAGTGTTGCTTTAGTTGAAAAAATATCAAGACCTGCAACATCTATATCTGTTCCTGCAAGGCAAGGTACATATTTAATTAAGGCAGTAGATAAACTTGGTAACTTTAGTTCTAATGCAACAGCTATAATTTCAAATGTAACTAGTCCATTAAATTTTAATTCTATTACAACACAATCAGAACACCCAACATTTGGTGGCACTTTTACAAATACAGTTTTAACAGATGGTTCTATTGAGTTAGATTCTTCAGAATTATTTGATAGTGCTAGTGGTAATTTTGATGACGAAACAACAAGATTTTTTGATAGTGGTGTAGCAAATGCTGATTTTCAAGCAAGTGGTAATTATGAGTTTGCTGATGTTATTGATATAGGTGCAAAGCATACAGTTAGAATTACAGCATCATTGACACAAACAGCAGACAACCCAGATGATTTATTTGATAATAGGTCTGGAGATTTTGATGATGCTAGTTCTAATTTTGATGGTGATACCCCTGCAAACTGTAATGCTCATTTAGAGATTGCAACTAGTGATGATAATTCTACATATACAGATTTTAGAGGTTTTGTTATAGGAGAATATGAAGCAAGGTATTTTAAATTTAGAGTTGTTTTAATCTCAAGAGATTTAGCAAGTACACCAGTTGTATCGGCAGTAACAGTAACTTTAGATATGCAGGATAGAATTTTTAGTGGTAATGATATAGTTTCTGGAACTGGAACTAAATCTATCACATTTACAAACCCATTCAAAAGTGGTAATTTTGCAGTAGGGATAACTGGACAAGGTATGGCAAC
>CEON01097180.1_pt1 | contig 15211 bp, 17 predicted proteins | sample 530291 | NCBI WGS metagenome assembly CEON01 (sample SAMEA2619888, study PRJEB7988) | marine metagenome | biome: marine biome (ENVO:00000447); feature: surface water layer (ENVO:00002042); material: "saline water (ENVO:00002010), including plankton (ENVO:xxxxxxxx)" | depth 5 m
CCCATCCAAAATTTCATATTACCTGCAGTAGAATCCATTGCACACATAATAATATCATTTAAAGAAGTTCCACTAACTGTAACATTTCCATTTTTAGAATATATTGTAGTACCACCTGCAGGATAATAACAATCTTTACTAGAACTTACATATCCACCAGTTCCACCATTCATATCTCCTTGAGAAATAGTATTATCTCTTATTATGCCAATTTGTGGGTAGCCACTAGAAGCACCTGAATGATATGAAATAACTTTAGTCTCCCAATAATATTTTCCTGATGGTGGAAAAGAAATTGTTCCCCATGTGTTACCATTATTTGTTGCTGTATTTCCATAAACATTTGTATTACCATAATTCATGTCTAAATAGCTTCCTTTAGTCAATCTGTTCCAAGTACAAAAAACATTACTTGGACAATCTTGAGTGGGAGTAATTGAACCACTTAATGTAAAATTATTACCCTCTCCACTTCTATCTGTTACTGCGGCATCATCTTTAAATACAAAGAAACCATTATTTCCATAAGTTACACTTGGAGAAGTTTTAATTTTCCATTCTCCAGTTGTGCTATCTGTTTCTCCAAATTCTGTAGGTGCATAAGAATAACCATCACAAAAATGAACATGGCTCATAAGACCTTTCCATGTTTCAGAACCACTTTCTTGACCACCTATTCTTAAATTAGCACCTGCACTATTAAATCCCATATTTACATTTTGACTACAGTTTGTAGATATACTCATAGATTGCAGTTCGCCATTAACATAAAATCTTACTCTATCTGATTGAGTTGCTTGTGTGCTATCTACTCTCCACACTATATGATACCAACCATTAGTATCTTTAAACTTTGCTGAAGTGTTAGCTTGATAATTTATAGTACCACCTTCTTTGTCATAAACAAAAAAAGTATTAGCGGCACTATCACTAGACGAACAAAATAAAATATATCCCCTATTATTACTATCATAATAATTTTGTATTGGTCTTTGATATGTGCCTAAGTCACTAATTTTAAGCCATGCTGAATAAGTAAATTTTTTTTGGTTAGTCATTGGACTACCAGTTGTTCTAGTTATATATGCCATAATTAGTTATGCTGCGCTCCTCCTGTTGCACCGAAGCTAGATTGTAAGCTAAATGCTCTATCAACTGTTTGATTTTCAGCATCGGTTATTCTTAATGTAAAATTGTATAAAGTTGGTGTAGTTGAAGTTCCACCAAAATCAGTTGTTGTTATTGCACCTGTTGAACTATTTAATGAACAATTAGCCCCAGATGATGCAGTTAATACATTTCCACCTGATGTAACTTCACTAAATGTTATTGCACTATCAGATGATCCTGCAACTGTCGCAACTGTACCACTAAAATTTCCTGCAATCGTTCCAAGAGAACCTGCAGCTGTTGAAAAACTTGGCGCAGTAGAAGCTGTTATAATATTGTTTGTTGATCTACCAGCTAGACCATTTGGATTTTCAACTCTAACATAATAGTTACCTGATGCTAAAGTTACATTAACTGATAATGTTGTAGCATTAGTAAATGAAACTGTGTTTGCATTTGTTATAGCCCCAGTTGAGCCATTAACAAATTGTACTTGTGGTATAGAAACAAATCCTGTCCCTGTAATACTTATCGTTGTAGCTGTAGCTGGTGCAATTGTTTGAGATACATTGGCCACTGTTGGTTTTGTTTCTACAGCGTCTATCCAAGATAATTGATTACTATTAGAGCCGTTAGTAGCAAGTACCTGTCCATTTGTTCCTACATTTTGCGGTAAAATTAAATTATAAGATTGTCCAGCAGAGTGAGGTGGTGCTTGTATAGACACCCCATGACTGTTTTGACTACAATTCAATGTTAGTTTCGCATCAGCACTAGAGCCATCACCTTTAATCTTTAAGACAGGGTTTTCTATTGTGCTAGTAGTTCCTGAAACTATATTTCCAAGATTCCTTGCTTTAGACATTATTTAATTTTCCTTTATTATTTTGAATTTTGTAATGGCTAGATATTTCTACCTAGCCATTAGTTTTTTATTATTCTGATTTTGGATTGTCTGCTTTAACTTGTGCTATAGCGTCTTTCCAAGTAGTTGTACCATTAACATTATCCCAGTACATCATATCTAGTTGTTCATGAATTTCAGGATATTTTCTATTACTAACATTAACTGCGTTATTGTATGCAGTTTGATTAGCATTAAAATATTCATCTAATTCTGCTTGTGTTGGTTTTGCTATAGGATTGTCGTTTTCACCTTTTGTTGAACCCCAGTTTAAATTTTCTAAACTTTGGTCACCAGTTAAAAACCAAGAACAGTTTGCGTATGTGGGATTATTATTTAGTACCCAAGCTATATCTGTTGCCATTTTCTATTCTCCTTATGTTAAAAATGCAGTTGTTGATGGGTCTAATTCCCAAACCCAAATGTTAGTAGTTGATTGTCTAGCCCTAGAAGATGTGTTTTGAGGATTCCAAGTATCGCCTGGTCTTTGAGCTGAACCATCTCTTGAACTCCAACCCAAATGTATTCTGTAAGTTTCAGCAGAATTAAAAAATGTTTCAGAAGAAGTATCTATTCTTCTTGACCAACTTATCTCACCTTTACCACCATCAGTACCTTGACTAGCTGGTGGAGATGCAAAGTTATTACCACCATACGCTTCACCATCACTTGGACTATCGTAAGAACTATCGCTAGTTTTTTGTATTCTCATTCTTTCCCCAACTCTATAAGAATTTTGAGTATCTACTGGTGTCCAACCTTGAATAAACAAATCACTATCTGCTTGTGCTTTTACAAAATCAATAGTTATTGGGAATGATACTGATGAGTTTGATGTTGTAATATTATAAGTAGCATCATTAAACATTGTTAATTTTCTTATTGCACTTGTAACATCACCCCAAGCAGGATTAGCACCTGTACCTAAAGTTTTTAAGAATTGTCCAGATGTTCCTGCTGCAAGTCTTTGTGGACCAGAAGCATCTCTGTATAATAAATCACCTTGAGTTGTTATTGTTGCAGCTACGTCAGTTCCGTCTGTTCCTGCCTGTGCCATTAACGACCAATAAGTACCATTACTTACTGCGTTTCCTTGTGATGCTAAAATACAAATATAACTAGAGCCACCTGATGAAACTACGTCATCAACTTGGTATTGTGTGCTATTGTTATAAGCACCTTTCCAGTTAAATTTGATAGCACCGAGATTTACTGTTGCCATATTTGTTTCCTTATATTGTTGCTATTAGATCGCCATTTGAGTCAATGCTAAAGGTAAAACCACTAGCACTAAATAAGACATCATCAAAAGAGGCGAAAGTTGAACTTGAGATGTTGTCTGCACCTTGATTAGTTGTTGTAACAATCAAGTTTCCATTGTTGTCTTTATTAAAACCATAAACTTCTGCTGAAGAAGTTGTAGATAAATCAAATCCATTTTGTGATGAATTAACAACTAATGCTTTTCCTTGTTGACCAGATAGATCAGAAGTTGTTTTACCAGTACCACCTCTAGCTACAGCTAAAGTTCCAGCAGTTATGTTTGAGGCATTGATTGAAGCTACGTTAAAAGTACCATAAGCGACTATTGAAATTATATCGCCAACTGTTGCACCACTAGATAAAACAATCGAAGTTCCACTAGTTACAGTTACGTCAGTTCCATTTACTAACTTAGCTCCATTCAAATAAACGTCTATGAATCCTGAGTCATAAGCAAGAGTCGAACCATTATCATCCGTTCCTGTAAATGTTGTTTGTCCACCAGAGGCAGTATATTTAAACCTTGCTGCAGTACCGTTGACTGTAGAACCAGCTGCAGCCCACCCACTTGATTTATAAACTTTTAATTCATTAGCCGTTGTGTCAAAATATAAATCTCCAACATTTAAACTTGTTGTAGGAGCTGATGAAGAAATTCTATAAACTTCTGCAAAATTATTTACTGATGCTAAATTATTTGCAACAGTTGTTACGTTTGCTGAGTTTGATGCAAGTGAATTTAATCCACTAATCCCTGCTAGCGTATTCATATCAGATACAGTTTGAGCTGTACCTAAAGTGTTCATGTCAGCTATTGCATCACTTGTTCCAAGTAATCCTATTTCAGTTGATTTAGATGCAACAGTAGTTACTTCTGTAGCTTTTGGAACTAATCTATGAAAATTGTAAGTGTGTTGAGTAGTTGTAGATTCAACTAAAATACCAAATCCAGCTGGTAAAGATGCGTTAGCACCACAATTATTTAACGTAACTGTAGAATTACCAACTGTTCCATTTGCAATCGTTACAACACCAGAGCCATTTGCTGTATGTGAACTTGCAAGTGCTTGAACACTAACAATCGTACCAACACCATTATTTACATCAGGGTTTGTATTTGGAAAACTTGTTTCATTTGCAATTGGAACAAAACCACCAACATCATCCACTAAATCAATAACTCTATTATCTATTGCAGAAGTTGTAGCTATAAAATTATCATTACTAGTCCAAGTTTGACCTGAGTTAATAAGCTCTGATGTATCTTTATTTAAAAATCTAGTATCAGCTGCGGACGTTGTGTAAAAAGTATTATCATCTGGCGTATGAGATGCTTGTTCTGAATTTGTAACAATAGCTGAATCTGAAATTTTAGCAATTGTTACTTGATCATCTCCAATATGAGCTGTGTCTATTGAACCATCTACTAGATGTTCGGAGTCTATACTATCATCAGCTATCTTTGATCCATTAACACTATCAGCTCCTAATTTAGTATTAGTTACAGCACCAGCATTTATCTTAGCCTCTGTTACTGCATTTGCATTTATTTGAGAAGCTTGAACTGCATTATCTGCGATCTTAGCATTTGTTACAGCATCGTCTGCAATTTTTGCAGTAGTGATTGAATTGTTAGTTAAATTACTTGAGCCAACAACATCAGTTGGAATTGAGTTTCCTGTTTTAGTTAGAATAGCTAAATAAATCGTTAATGCTTCGTTTTGTAAAGTACCACTATCAAGAGTAACATTAACTGTAGTATTTGTAGAAAAAGATGAACTAGATATTGTTCCATAGACAACACCAGTAGATGACCCTGTAATTTTAACTCTACGACCAGCATGGTAGAATGATGTTACATCTACACCATTTATTGTAAATGAACTTGCACTAGCATAAGCACTTGTAAAAGCACCATCTCCATCACCATAAATAACCCATTGAGCATCATTATACCAATCTCTAGTATTTTTCATTAATGCTCTAATAGAGTTGTTTAGATCACTAGGTAACATCCCCTCTGCTGTATTAATACCATTTAGAGAAGTGTTATTTGCTTGTGTTGTTGAATAATCCTTTATGCCTGCCATTTATTTCTCCTAATTCATAAACCATGCAAAAGCCTTATCGCTTTCTGTGTTATTTTTGTTAATTAAATTATTTACAGCTTCTTCAATTTGTCTTTGAAAAAACTCTTGGGTTTCAATTGAATATCGAACATTATCTATATCAATTTTATCACTCATTATCTTGACCCACCTGGTGTTGCGATTAAATCTATTCCTTGTGCATGACTCCAAATAGAGTCAGCTGGAATTTTTACATTTGCTCTAAAATATCTACCACTTTTTCTAACAGGGTTGATACCACTACTATTCATAGTCGATGATGCACTTGAGGTTACAGCATCGGCTAATTTATCTCTTGTTTTAACAATTACATTTGCACTAGCGTCAACCAATGGTCTTATGCCAGTGATGTTTGCTCTTGCTCCAGGAAATATTTCTGCTTCTTTTGTTTCAAGTTCAGCTTCTAAATTTTTTCCACTAAATATCGCTGCTTTAAAATTTTCATCTATAGCACCTAAATATAATTGTCCTTGTGTCCAATAAGGAGTGTCTAAAGAAATATTAATCTCATCCAAGTTCTCTGATACTAAATCCATCAACTCAACTGTATTAATAATTACAAATTGTTTAAAAATTTGTGATGCTTTAACATTAGCTAAAGACCATTTTTGAGTTACATAATTATAAATTAACAATCTATCACAAATACCTGTTGTATTAGGATTGTTTTTACTTGGATATAACCATATAGCTAGTGTGTTAAATGGATCAACAGCACTTGTTATTCTATCAGGATAAGCTTTGTTTAAATCGTTTTCAAAAAATCTATTTACTTTTTCTGCTCCAATAGGCAACACTTGATCACCATTGATTTGAAAGAAACCATCATCAGCGTAGAAAAATATTTGTCTATTATCTTGGCAAACAGTTTGGCCATAGACAGCTCCCCTGTTTGGAGAGATTACACTAAATCTAAATATTGTATTTCCACCAACAAAGTCCATCCGAATAATTTGGTTTTGTCTAAATACATATCCGACCTCACCACTAGTTATGGCAACAACCTGACCCCCTGAGCCTGGCAAGTCTTGTAAATCACTTGAACTTATACCAGCTTCCCAAGTTGATATATCGTTGATACCACTCCATTGGACTCTATTTTTAGCGTTCTCAATATTTCCTGTTACTAAAAAATCTCTAACAACACCACTAACTCTAAACTTACTAGGTACGTTACCACTTGTAACTATACTTTGAAGTGTAGCAAAGTTTGTTGAAGTACCCATTTGATAATACATTGGTGGATTAACACCATTACTTGCAATTACAAATTGGCCAAATTGAGTAAATGTAAAAAAATCAGTATCACCACCACTTATAGTGCAACCACCTTTTACGCTTGTAAAAGTTCCACTAGTTAATTTATAAATATTGTCTTTTGTTCCAACAAATGTAAATACAGCGTTTGTGTTATCTCTAAAACTTCCTGCTCCTTTTGCATTTTGTGTAACATTAGATGCACCACTATAAGCTACTAAACTTTTTACAGGCTTGTAGCTTGATTGTGCATGATACACATTAGTTGCTACAGTTGAGCCAGGGTTTAGATGCGATGGTTGATCAGGTAGCCATTCTCCAAAAGGTAATTGCATAATTAAGCCGAATTAGTTGTAGTAATATTTAAAGTTTTAAAAGGTGATGAAATTGTATCTTCACTTCTTATTTGTAGAGGTGATCCACTAAATTGATCTTCTCTATCGTTTTGTTCTAATCTTTCCATAGCAGTACCATACATTTGTTGCCATGTTTGAACTTGTTGAGGATTAATACCACCTAAAAAATTCGCTGCATGAAACAAAGCACCATATAAATAAATAGATGGATGACTTGTTAAAATATAATTAGTAGTGTTGCTATTACTTAAACTTGTAAAACTTTTATAAAAATTTAATTTACCAGTATATGAAGAGTCTGGTCTTGGCATAAATCTAAAATTATCACCTAATATTGTATAGCTAGATGGCAACCCTGTTTGTGAAGTACCTTTTACTTGATCCATTTGTGATGGAGTCATGTATCTTAAAGGATATTTAGTTGAGCCACTTAAAATATAAAAATCTCTTACTTGTAAAAAACCACTTGGTAGTGCAACAGTTTCATTGTTGATAGTAATATCACTTGAAGTTACCATAGCTCTAACTCTTAACTTAGAGTTAAAATCAGCTTCTACTAATTTAATAAAGTCGTCTTGTATCTCACTTGTTAAATCACTTCTATTTAACCAATTAGCAATTGACGTTTTTAATTCTGTGTAATTTGTTAATGCCATTAAAATCTACCTGGTGCTGTTCTAAAATATCTATAATCAGAACTATTTAATTTTTCTTTTAAAATTTTAGTTTGAACATCTTTAGGTAATGCAAACCAATTACCTTTATTTTGATCTTTGTTATATTCTTTAGCCCAAATTTCTAAAACAATTGTGGGGATAGATGCTATTCTTTTTAAACCTTTATCAGCACTATAACCATCGTTTTGAGTATATAGCTTTTTATTGTGTTCTAATATAGGCTTGTGATCTACTTTTCTTTCTTGGATGACACCTTTTTCTGTGCCAATAAAAGTTTCACTTACTAAACCCTCTTTTTCAACAACTTTACTCATCGGCCTTGACCCTTGTAAGCTTTAAAATTTTTTCGTTTTTTTTTGTTCATTTTGCAAAGACTAGGATTCCTGCCTATCGATGTTTTGTGATGAACAGGTTCATGTGCTACAAAATCTTTAAATTTCTTAGCCACTTAACTCTGTAACGTAAAGATCGCCACTTCCTATAAAAGCAACTTTTTCACCTGGTCTAATTTTTATTATTTCAATATCATTAGCTGGTATATACATAGATGATGTAGTAGCAGTTGGTGATCCACCAAATGCAACATGGCCATTAGCACTAGCAACAATTCTTACAAATTGTGTGTGAGCTAACATACCATCACTAGTAGCTGCGCTTGATCCACTAGATGTTACCTTTTGTGTTTTAATTGGAAATAATCCATAATTATAAGCCATTAGTATTTCCCCTTTTTCATATTAACTTTTTTACCTTTTTTCTTTGCAAAGGCTTTAGCTTTTTTCATTCCACTTTTTGTGTATGAAAATTTTTTCTTTCCGACCATCGGCATAGTATTTTCTCCTATAAAATTTTATTGTGCATTTGGGGGAAGTACCGCTAGGCAAGATCCCCCAAATTCTGTAATTATCTTCTTACAATAATTGTAAAATGAGCAGAGTGAGTTCCTGTTGATGCACCATCAGTAGCGATGGCGATGTAATCACCCTCAACTACGCTATTAGCACCAGTTGGCTCACAAGTGTCAATATCACCTGCAGCACTTCCACTATGTGCAATAGTGATAGTTCCACCAGTCATATTTGTAGTATTAACTTTGGCAGTAATACCAGCGTTAGCACCAGAGATAGTTCCACCTAATACAGAAGTAATTTTAATTACTCTCCCATTATCTGGCACTGCTACTCTTACAGTTCCAGCTGTTGAAACATCGTCTAAATGACACTCTAAAAAATAATCGTTTAAAGTTCTCATGTTATATTCCTCTTATTTGCTTCGTTCCGACTTTAAAAAAATCTTCAAAGACCAAACAAAAATGTTAATTGAATATAGGGGGATTGCTCCCCCTATAATTAAATTGATTATGATGTAGTTACATCAAAAACTGCACCACTTGCTTTTTGGTTTTTAGAAACCAAAGTATATTCGCAAAGTAGAGCTTGTTTTTCAGCGTCTCCAGTTTTCGCTAAGTTCATAAGAGAGAAATCTCTTAGGAAAGCAGTAGCAAACATATCTGGTTGTAATACAAACACATCTCTTGCTCTTGAGAATCTATTTGGAACAACAGTCATTGATCCAAAGTCAGATTCATAAACATCAACTGCAGCTACAAGTCTTTTGTTTTCAGCTGGGTCAAATCTAGTTGATCCACCTGTGAAACCAGAAAGAACTTGTTTGTTGAAAGAACCAAGCATGATCATTGACGGATCACCACCCTCATCCCAACATTTTTTGATTACTGATTTTAATTGAGATTCAGTGAATGCTCTTTGAGTTCCATCAGTTCTTGCAGTACCAGGTACGTCAACATTTGATACTTGACCATTAGCACCACCTGCGCCTGCATCTACGTTTTGTTGAATCCAACCTGCTAATCCAGCAAGTTCTCTAGCTGTAGAGTCATCTCCAACAACTGGTGAGTTGTTAGCTGTTAATGAACTTTCCATATCTCTTTTTAGCTCTTTAGAAGCTTTTGAAATTTGATAAGCTAATTCATTATTTCTACCAGCTTTTGATACACTTTCTAAAGTACCAGAAACGATTACAGATTTTCTTGAAATCTGAGTTCTGTTATTAACTCTAGTGGTAGCAGTAGGTGCTGCGAAAGAAATCTCATCACCCTCTATTTGTGCGTTTGTTGCAGAAGCTCCTGCTAAAGCGTCTGTTTGCCATTCATGAAGAACAGCTGTTGCTTTTTCTTTACCAATACCACTCATGAAAGGTGTATCAGTAGGTGAGATTGAGTAAATCAGATCTGATAAATCTTCTCTCAATCCTTTAGCGTCATATTGACTATATGTTCCAGTTACCTGTGCCATAATATTCTCCTATTGAGGTTATTTATTGTTAATCATATCTAAGAAAATACTAGTAGCGTCTTTGATGCTCCCAGTTTTTTTTAGACGACTCAACTTTTCCTTACGCTTCGCTAAACTTATATCGCTTTTTTCGTTTTTAACCCCACTTGAAAAAACTTTACCTGGTTTAGATATTTTTTTTGCTAAACCTGGTTTTGAACTTTGCATATTTCTAAATTTCATAGCATCGTTCACCAACATAACAATTCTATGATCATAAACTTGTGCTACTTCTTGGTCATTAAAACCATAAGCATTTAAAGTTGATTTCATAGAAGCTTTTAATTTAGATGCTTTTGTAGGATCGCTAAACTCTGGCATCTTAGATACCAATTTACGTTCTTGATCTTTCAAAAATTCTCCAAATTGTTTTTGTTGTTCGCTTTGAGTCTTTTCTATAGCTTGATCAAGACGTTCTTGTCTTTTTTTCATTCTATGTTCAATCTTCATCGCTTCCGTTGGATCTTCTTCGTATAACTTTTCTAAATCAATGTTATTTTTTTCTTGATTTAGTTCTTGTTGGGCTAAAGACACCATTTGATTAAGTTCATTCAACTTATTAGAATAGTCTTGTCTTTGCTTTTCCGACTCTGCCTGTAATTGTTTTCTTTCCATAGAAAGATTTTCAGTTTTTTGTCGGTAGTCGGCATCTCTTGAGTAACCATTCCTCAATTCATCAAGGGTAACATCGAATTCTTGTCCATTAACTTTAACTTTGTATAATGGGGACTCTTGTTTCTCTTGAATCTCAGATTGTTCTTCGTCTTGAGTTGCTTCTTCGGAAGTTTCCTCTTGCGATTCTTCTTCCATTGTTTCCTGTTCCTGAGGTTGATCTTCTATTTGAGATTCCTCATCGGTTGGACCAGGGGAATTTTGTTCTTCTTGGGGTGGCTCACCATCTTCTTGAGTTTGTTTTTTATTCTCATCAGGGTTTAATAGACCACTTATTGTTTTTGTTGCTCTTTGTATATCAGTTTCAGCTTCCTTTAATGGATTAGCGTAATTGTCTGCCATACTTTTCTCCTTTAAGTTAAGTTCCTGTTGTGTAGGTTGACTTATCCTAAACTTGATTGTTTAGAATTTTTTGTTTTTAATACTTTTTCTAAAATCTTCTAATTGTTTAGAAGCTAATTTACCTGTATCAATAACTTCTTTTAAATTTTGTTCTACTTTGCCTACAATGTTATAGGCCAACCAAAGCATTTCTCTAGTTTCTTGTTCTTTTACACCAGTACTAAATAGACTATCTTGATAAGCTTTTTTTAATTTATCAAAAGACTCTTGTAATAAAGGATTTTCAAAAAGTTGTTTAGCCTTGTTTGACTGGCTCACTTCCTTTTGGAGTTTGTCCTGGTCCATCATTTAAGTTACTCACTTGTTTTTCTAGTGACTCTGCGCTTCGTTGTGCTTCTAAAAAAGTTTTATTTCTATTGTTTGTAACTAACTTCTCAAGATCTGCGTCTGCTTTTAATTTTGCTACGTCTATTTGTGAATTATATTTTAATTCTAATTCTTTTATTTTAGTTTCAAAACCTAAAATAGCTTCTGCAGTGTCAGCTCTTAGTTTTTTATTTTCTAATTCCAACTCTGCTATTTTACGTTTTTCTTCACTTTGTATTCTAGTAAATTCAATTTTTTCAATTGGTGTTAATGGTGGCTCTGGTGGTGGAGTCATCATTGATTTACCCATATCTGGATTAACAAAATAGTTTTCAACATTTTTTAAACCAGCGTTTTCTATAATTTTTGCTAAACTATTATAAATATTTTTAAGACTAACCATTGGGAACTCTCTATTGCCTTGCAATTGGAAAGCTTGTAGTTGTCTTTCTAAAATATTATTTAGCATTACTATTTGTTGTTCTTTTGATCCACTACCTAATCCAACAACAATTGAAATATTAAATCTATTCTTCCACTCTGTAGGTTTTACAGGTACGAATTGATTGTTTAATTCTACAACTCTTTCTTTGTCTTGATACTTACAAGTTAATTCAAAGATACGTCTAAACAAATCTTTAATCCCTGTCTCTGCAAATACCCTAGCGATCAACTCCATTCTCATTTGAGATTGAGTCATAATCGCATTAACGCCTGTCGCTGTTTTGTTTAAGCTATCAGCGTCTAGGCCTTGATTGTATCTTGTTATCCCTGTTCTAGTTTCTCTAATTGTATCTAGGTATTCTAGCAAAGGGAAAGCTTGTTGAGATATAGTTTGGTTTTGCATAGGGAACATCACTTGTGATGGTGGTTGTTTAGTTCTAACCACACCCCCTGGTCTTGAAGTAAGTAAATCATCAAGATTAACTTGGCCGTCCATAATAGCAACTCTATTGTTATTAGTTAAATACATATTATCTAATAACTGTCTCATAACTGTCGATTTAATTAATTGAACATCTTCAACTAATTCACTAACACTACGACCATAAAATCTATGAGGCATTGGAATAGGTGTTAAGCTACAAAAAGGAATATTATCACAAGGCATATTCTCTAGTATTTCATTTGCACTAGACCCTGCTACTATTACTTTTCTTAGCTCTGCTACGCCATCACCATCCATATCACATCTTACATAGCACTCATAAACTTCAATGTCAGTTGTCGCTTCGTCTGGTGCTTCGTTTAATGGTGACTCATCTATATCACTTAATCTTGTAAGTCTTTCGTCATTTAAAAGAATATTATTTGATGTTGGCAAATTTTCTACAACATCTCTATCAAAACCCATCTCTATAAGTTGGCTTCTAGTTTTCATAACTCTATGTGCTACAAAGTTTGCATCTTCGATAGACTTTGCACTTCTTTGAATTAGGAATTCTTCAGGTGGTACGTTTTCTATTTTAACTTTACCACTAGTTGATGTTCTTTTAATCACTACGTCATGCAACATAGGTGTTGGAACATCTTCTAAATTTTGGCCAACCTCTTGAGGTTGATCAGGGTTTTGTTCCTCTTGTAATTTTGTTAAAGCTTTTAGTTGTTCTAATTCTTCTTTTGCTTTTTCATCAACTCTAGTTTCCTCACTAACAATTTCTACATTGTCATCATTAACTAAAACTTGATATTCAACTTCATTTAAATTTTTATAAGTTTCTTGCTCAACACTTGAGCTATCATCCCAATAAACTTTTACAATTCCATTTTTTTCTAAAAGTGCATCTTTAAACCAAGTGTATAAAATACTAAAACCATTATTATCTTTGTTAAAAATATAATTAATATAGTTTGTAGCTTGATCACTTAATGGAACATCTTCGCTTTTTACAGGCTCACATTTAACCACTTGATCACTAGCTGTGAATATTCTTAACAAGTTAGGTAAGATTGTTTCAACGGTGTCGGCTACGTCTGTTGATACGACTTGTGATCTACCATCAATCTCTGTGCCAAGCTTTTCACCCATGTAATATTCCATAGATTTTTTTCTTTGCGAAGTAAGATTACTTCCCATAAAACCTATAGAGTTATTAATCTCTGAGTTTATAATAGCTTTTAATTTATCAATTGTTACTTGTTCTGCCATATCAAATTATATAATTAGTATTTATTGGTACTTCTTTTTTCCAATCGCTTATTTCAACACCTTGCCCTACGATACCAGTTCTAAAACTATCAGCGCAGTGCGATGCAAAATTATGCAGTGGTTTATTTCTAAAGCATTGGTTTTTATCATCCCATCTTTTTTGATATGCTTTAAGATATTCAATCGCTGTCTTGCATTTATTTTTATCAAACCAACAATTAGTTAATTCTTTTCTAACTGCCTCAATCCCATCTTCGATGGAAACTTTGGGAGCTACTTCAAATGCTATTCCTAATTCAAGAGCTGACTCTAACCTAGACTTACCCATGTTACCAAGTTCTCTAACTTTAATATCATGAGGTGCTATGTGTTTAGAATAGTCATAACCCTTTTGATCAATTATATCTATGTAGTGATCTAAACCAAAACCACTATTTTCATAATAATCTATTAATCTTATTTCGCCCTTATATCTTTGAGCAAACCAAATCGAAGTTGAATCGTTTAAGCCTAAATCCCACCAAGTTTCTACATCAAGGTTATCGTCATAAGGAACATCCCCAACTCTACCCTCTTTTGCTAGACTCTCAATAATGTGTCCATAATAAGACCCTGTAATCGCAGCTTGAAAAGAACATTCAAACTCTTGCTCATACAAGTCTTTAGACATCACCTCTTTGGCTGCTTTTAATTCTTCATCGTCTAAAATTTTTGTATCACTAGCTTTGAACACACAAGAATACCAATCTTTGTTTTCTTTAGCTTGTTCGTATAATTCGTAAAAGTAGTTTCGGCCTTTTGGTGTACCAATAAACACACACCAACCCTTACGATCTGCTAATGCTGGTCTAATGATCTCTGGGAATATAGTAGGCTTAATAGATTGTGTTTCATCGAATACACATCCATCAAGAAATATACCCCTAAGTGCTTGATCATTCTCTGCCCCTAAAATTGTGATCCTTGCACCATTTGGCAAATCACATCTTAGTTCGCTTTCGTTAAATTTTGTTCCAGGGATTTTCCCTGCGTAAGTTTTTATATAATCCCATGCCGTCGCCTTACCTTGCTTAAAAGTTGGAGAAAGGAAAGCATATCTTGAGTTTGGCAAAGGATTCATTAATGCACTTCTCAACATATGGTTAATCATCATAACTGTCTTACCAGCTCTACGATGTAGGACCAGCACATTGAAACGGTGCTTATCAATTTTTTTGTGCAAAAAATTTTGTAATTCTCTTGGCTTATATGGAATAACAATATTAGGCATTGTAAAACAAAACCCCCCTAATGTACTGTGACTCCTTTAGGAACATTTAACAATTGTTCTATTCCAAAATCTTCCATAATGTGCGATGAAAAATATCTACATTCACTTAAATCTTCAAATCCCCCAAAGTGTACGACCACACTATTAGAAGACTCCATAATATAAATAACAGCACTATATCCTTTTTTTCCATCGTCAAAATTAAACATTGTAAATTCCTATTTTATTTGTGTGTAACTTCCATTTAAATTTTATCGTATGCCAACTTTTTTTTCGGCATATGGGTCAGTTAAAAACCCCCCAAAATCTAGCTTTTTGTTTGTCTAGTGAATTGTAGTCAATTGACTAGTGTTAATACTCTA
>CEON01104775.1_pt1 | contig 15163 bp, 11 predicted proteins | sample 530291 | NCBI WGS metagenome assembly CEON01 (sample SAMEA2619888, study PRJEB7988) | marine metagenome | biome: marine biome (ENVO:00000447); feature: surface water layer (ENVO:00002042); material: "saline water (ENVO:00002010), including plankton (ENVO:xxxxxxxx)" | depth 5 m
CAAAGTTCTTCACCACAGCTCTTAATGAACAGTTAGCCATTATGACTCGTATGCAGTCAATTGCCGCTAGGGTAACTCCTGGGGTTTTTGCTGGAACTAGAGGTCGCAGAGGCAGAGCTGCTGGAGGATTTATTCCGAATTATAATGCGGTTCTGGGATATGGATCTGAACAAGCAGATATAAATCGTGGTGTCGGAGGAGCGCCAAGTTCAGCTAAACCTGTAGCTATTCCTAATTTTAATTTTGGGGGAGGTCAAAAAGGGACAATGGTGGCAAACACCAGTGAATATATAGTTCCTAATTTTGCTGGGACTGGAGGTTCAGCTATATTTAACCAAGACATGGTTGCTTCTATGGGTCTTCCATCTGGAGCTAAAAAGGTTGGAGCGGCTGGAGGATATATACCCAACTTTGCTTCGGTTCCTTCTGCATTTAGTAATTATGTAAGGCAAAGAATACCAGCGGCTTTTGCTACAGGAAATTTTAAATCTACAGTAGCTCAACAAGAATTAGGTCTTCAGTATGGCTCTGATGCTCAAATGAGGAATTTATATGCTAATTCATCATTGAGGAGAGATTTTGATAAATTGTCTGCAACCGATAAGAGAAACTTAAAACAACAAGCGAGACAAAGAGCTGTAACAGCTAAAGGAACTGAAAAATTAGCTAAATTTGGTATTCTTTACCCAGATGCGATAGGCAGACAAAAAGCCACAACCCTTACCATAGGTAAGACACCTGTTAGGGCGATACCTGTAGCCACGGACCCTCCAAATAAACTCTACAAAGAAATAAGAAAAAGCTTAGTAAAAAGCGCTAAAAAATACGCTGGCTCGCTAGGGTTTACTCCAGATATTATTAAAGATGCTAAATTTGGTAGAGCCGTAGACAGAAACCTTAATGAAGGTTCTATAGAAGCAGCTTATGGAACTGTCTTTGAAGCAGCTTTTCAGGGGGCTATGGGAACAGAGCAAAGATCTACAACTAGATGGGATTTAGCTAACCCAGCAGCTATAGAGACTTTAATGGGGATGATTAAATCCAACGGTATGTTGCAAGGTATTCGTCCTCAATTAGCTGGAATAACAGCCGCTGATTTCAAAAATAGTTTAAGCCCAGATAACATAGCTAGTGTTAAAGGCAAAATCAAAGCCTCTACAGGTAAAAATGCCGCTGGTGGATATATACCTTCTTTTGCTGGTCCTTTGCAAGAAGCTGTGGCGAGGGAAACGGCGGCAGGTCTTCCAATTAATCAAATAAGAATAAATCAAGACCCATCTCTAAGAAATAGCGCCAACCCAATGGGTCTCGCCGTAACAAATACAAGAGACGAACCTACGGGAGCTATTCCTAACTTTGCTAAAAAAGCTACTCCAGATCAAGCAACAGATGCTATGGGTGGATTAGTAGGAAAGCTGTTAGCTGTTCAGGTTGGATTCTCTGCTTTAAGTGGAATTTTAGGAGAAGTCACAAATCAAAACAAAGCTTTATCTACAGGATTAACTATACTAAATGCTGCTGTTAGTGCAGCATTGGCAGCTCAAGCTTTTGGAGGTTTAAAAAATATAGGATTTGCTGCTTTAGGAGGTGGTAGATTAGGAGCTGCGGGACAGAATTTACTATCTGCGGGACAAGCTAATATAAACAGAGGGTTCGCTGCAAATCAATTAGCAGGTGGTGGTTTAGCAGGAAGAGGTCAAATGGCTAAAGGCACTCTTCAAAGAGGGGCTGGTTTTGCCGCAGGAGCGGTCGGTCCTTTAGCGACAGCCACTCTCGCAGCAGTAGGTATTGGTGCAGCTTTTAATGCTCTTAGTGACAAGACCGCAGCTCTTGGCGAATCTCAAGAAAGAGTGGCTGATTCAGCTTCAAAAGCTGCATCCGCATTGAGTGGATTGTCTGCTAGTGAAGAGTCAAAAGATAGATTCATAGATGTCACGGGTGCATCAGGAGAAGAAATAGCAAAATCTTTTCTTAAAGGGACTCTTACAACAGGTTTGTTTTCAGAAGAAAAAGAGTTTGAAAACCTTTCTAAAGCCATAGACACAGCACTACAAAGAGGTACAGACGAAGCACAAATAAATAAACTTTTGGCTGGAATCAAAGAAGCAAACAAAGACGGGTTGTTTGGCTTCAGAATAGATTTATTTGGAGATGATAAGTTTTCTGGGCCTAGAATTCTTGGTGGAGAAGGAACCTCAACTATCGATAGTAAAGAATTATCTGAATTATCTAAAAAGATTTCTCGTTTAGGAGAGGCCAATTTAGGTGCAAGATTCAGAGAAATAAATGAAGGCTTAACTGAACAACAAAGACAAAGTTTAATAGCTGGTGATGAAGAGACAATTAAACAAGTTACAGCTCAAACAGGCCAAGGAGGGGGAAAACAATTAAGTGAAGATGCTATAAGGTTATTAGCAGCAGATCTAAAAGCTCTTGAAGCTCAAGAAAAGAAGACCAGAGAAAAGGAAAAACAAAGAGCAATAGATCAAATCAACACTAGTTTAGCTCAAACAGAGCTGAAAACACAAATTGCTCTAGTTAAATTAAAAGCAGAAGCTATATCTCAAGATGAAATAGCTCTAAAAAGAAATGAATTTCTTAATAATCTTAGCGAAATTCAAAAACAAAAAATTGAACAAAGAATTGCTCTTAAAGGAATAGAGAACGAGACGGATGCCAAAATCGCAGACAAAATAGTCGAGCAGATCGATGGGATGGAAAGATTGACTTTGGATTCAAAAAAACAAACAGAGCTTAAAGAAGAACTTTCAAAATTATCTTTAGAAGAGTTAGCTTCTCAAGAAAAAGTTAAAAAAATTCTAGGTGATATATTTGGTTTAGATGGAAAAATAACAGCGGAACAAGATGCACTTCTGCAAGGTATTAACAAAGTCACAAGTGGTTTAAGAGCTGAAGAAGAATTAAGAAAAAAGAATTTAAAGCTTTCTACTGATATAGGAATAGCTGATGCTAGGAGAGCGCAAGCTTTAAGGTCGGCAATCTCTGAAGCCAGAAGATCTAGTCTAGATAATGCTAGGGCTAGAGATTTTGATAGGGGTGGAAAATTAGCTGAAATACAATTAGAAAGAGGACGTTTAAGTCCGAATCTAACCCCACAGGCTAGAGCAAGAGCAGAAACAGGATTTGTAGCTAGAGAGGGAGATATTCTTGTGCAAGCGGCAGAAGATAAAGCTGTAGTCGATACAAAAGAATCAATATTAAAGCTATCTGAAGAAATAAAAGACTCTAAAATCAAAGAGCAATTTGATGGTCTCGTAGATGCTTTAGATAAGTTTGGCCCTGACGCATTAGAAAGAGTTAGAGGTTTGTTAGTTGATATAGCAAACACATCTCTATTAGATACGGACGTTGGTCCTGCTGGGCCGAATCAAGGTCGGATCACTCAAGATCAAAAGGATAAATTAAAAAATGAAGCCAATGAAATAAAGCAGGGGGAAAGAGATATAAAAATCGCAGAGCGGCAAAGAGATCTTAATAACGACTTGGCTAAAGCTCAAGAAAGGGTAGCAGATGGATTTAAATCTTATACTATTCTCTTGAGAGATTTCACAATAAGCTTAAGGCAACAAGCCGAGCAATTAAAAGTAGATTTAGTCAAAGCGCGAGATAGTGGTTCTATCTTATCTAATATAAATGAACAAATATTTACTGCTCAAGCTAGAGGTGGCGGCGCAGGTGCGATTGCCCAAGCGTCAACAGATGCTGCTATAACAGGATTACAAGACCAAGCGAGTTTGGCTAGATCTAGCAGAGAAGCTAGAGGATTTACTAGACAAATAGATATAGTTAGAGAGCAACTCGATCTAAAGAGAGAATTTGTTGAATTACAAAAAGATGAAGTTGTTGATGTAGATAAATTAAAAAGCTTAAAAGACAGAATTCTAGAATTAGAAAAGCAGAGGTTAGAGGTTAATGATTCTCTAAGAGCTAAATTCGAAGATGAATTCATTTTTTCAGAAAAAGAAATACAAGATAGACTAAACACTAACTTAGTGCAGGGAGCTAGAACGTTTGTCGATACGCTTAGTGATGGTTTAGCTGATGCTATAGCGAAAGGAGAAGACTTAGGAGACATACTAAAACAAGCGGCGGCAGACTTTTTCCTCGACCAAGCTAAAAGTAATTTTAGGGCGGGATTTGATAACTTATTTAATATATTTACAGCAAATACAGGGGGAAAGGTCACGGGAGGATCTGGAGTCAGAGATGATGTGCCAGCCTTATTGACTGGTGGAGAGTTTGTCATGAGAAGGCGAGCTGTTGATAAGTATGGCACAGCGTTTATGTCTGCGTTAAACGAAGGTTCTATTCCTACAATGAATCGAGGAGGTTTATTTACCCCAGGAACATTTGGGCAAGGAGCTATGAAAGGTAAAAGAAATTTGTTGGATTTTGCTACCCAATCGTTTACCACGGGCGCGTTTGATAAATTCGGAAGTGGAGCAGGTTTTGCCTCTGTCGCATTAGAGCCACAAAGTGCAGCTCTTACAATGTTTGGTAGGAGAAACAGCCCACAATTTCAAAAAGAACAAGCATCAAAAAGAAAAGCTTTTGATTTGTATACTAGGCAAGTTCAAAAAGAGCAAAAAGCTAGAGAGAGAAGTGGAGGTCTCACTAGTCTATTAACTGGATCTATACTAGCTGGTATTGCGGGATTTGGATTTAAAAAACTTACTGATATATTTAGTAAAGCACCCACACCTAATCCTAACCAAAAAGTCATCTACGATGCCATACCTGTTACAAGAGCTACAGGAGGATCTATACCTTATGCAGCAGGAGTAGATACCGTGCCAACTATGTTATCTGGTGGAGAGTTTGTAATGAATGCTGCTGCTACACAGAGGATAGGAAGAGGCACTCTTTCTTCTATTAATTCTGGTGGAGAAGTAGGTGGCAATGGAGCAATCGTAGGAAAGCTAGATGAACTAATTTCTGTTTCTGAAAATCAAGGAGAGACAGTTATCAATATAACTGTAAATTCTGATGGTAGCTCCGATCAAAGTGGAGAAGGCAACGATGAACAAACAAGTCTTGCCGTTAGAATCAGAGATGTCGTAAGGCAGGTTATTGATGACGAAAAAAGACTGGGAGGATCTTTAAGACAGGCTAGAGCATAATGTATGATACAACCTTAAATTACGACTGCCACTTCTTTATATCAGGAGCGGATGGAACCCCAAGTGCAAGAGAGCTTTCTGGGATAGAAAGTCTTGATATAGGTTATTCCAATAGTAATAACATTTTAGCCCCTTTAGGGTCTACCCGTGGATTAACAGCAGTTGGAGGAGCTACAAGTCAAACTGTTTCTTTTTCTAGAAATTTAATTTATGAAGATGTTATTTTAGCTTTTACAGGCGCGTCTGAAGCGATGGCGGGAAGTTTTAATTATAGTAATAATACTTCTTATGGATTTAATAGCGGGTATTTATCTTCTTATTCTGTGAATTGTGCTGTGGGCGCTATTCCTAAAGTTAACACATCTTTTGTTGTTTATGATGAAATGAAAAGTGGTGTTAATGCTAGTGGTACAGTTTCCACTCCAATTTATATACCAAGCCAAGGATCTATAACTGCCACTTGTGATAATAGTTCTACTAATCGTGTTATTGGTTTCGATTATTCATTAACTATGAATAAAAAACCATACTATACAATTGGATCTCAAACACCAACAGAAGTAAAACACATAGACCCAATTCGGTATTCAGCTTCCGTTCAACTGGAAGTAGATGATATATTTTTACAAAGCGGTTTTGATTTCTTAAGTGAGAGAGAAAATAAAACAGTTACTTTCACATTATCTGCTAAAAATGGAGATGGTATTCAGCAATTAACAATTCCTAATGCCTCGCTTATATCTGAACAATTAAATAGCAGTTCAGATGGATCAGTTAGATTAACCCTAAACTATATAGGTCACTCATGAGCGAAAATTTATTTTATAATAGAGACAACAACATCTCTGGAGTTACTGTAAGTTCAAATTATGCGAGTTTATCTTTAACTCCCGTATATGGGTCTACAGTGGAATTTAAAGCGCGTAACCACAGTTATGCCACTGATGATTTTTATTATAATCTAATTCCGATGTCTTCTAATAGTTTAACTGCTAGATTTTCTTTGCGCTATGATGTAAATGAAAGTAATGCACAAAAGTTAGCTACATTTTTTGAAAACCAATCTGGGAATAATTCGATCTCGATAGCTCCTGACTCTACAAATATTTATAAAACAGTAACTGGATTCTGTGATAGTTATGCAATAAATTTTATTAACAACCAACACTATGAGGTCGCAGCTAGCATAAATGTAGATCATGCCCCAACTTTATTGAAATGGTCAGGTATGGGTTGTTTCGCTAATTTAAATTTTAACGGTTGGACACCAAGTTCAAGTTATGAAAAATATAATGTTGTATATTCAGGGATAAATCAAAATAAATTAGATAACTTTTATTATTGCACTGGAGATCACAGTTCCACTGAAGCAAACAGCCCTACAGGGACAGGTTCGATGTGGAGTCAAAAATTCTTTTTTGAGCCAGATATAGGAAGCCAACCTAATGTAGAAATAAAAAATGATATTTTAGAATATAAAAATTCTTTTATTCAACGATTAAAAACAAATGATAACATCTCTACTTTTGATATTAGCTATAATTTTACTAATATTTCTGATGCCCAAACCAAGAGCATGATTCACTTTTTGGAAAACAAAGGTGGGTATAGGAGATTTGAACATCAAATCCCTTCTGTTTACAATAGACCTAAAGTTTATTATTGCGATAGTTGGTCCCACACTTGGAACTATGCAAATTCCAACAGTTTAAAAGTAGATTTTAAAGAAGACCCTCTGGGTGTAATTCCAACAGGAACATAAAATGGCAAGAAATATTGTAAAGAGTTATAATTCTATAGTAGCTACTTCGGATTCTACTATAGCTTTCAGCACTGCGGATCAATCCTTGTTATTGCATAAAATAACACAGGGTTTAGAATATTCTATAGGATACGAAAGACAACAATCGAAGCAAATTGGCTCTCAAGATTTTTCTACTAATGATATTTTTCAGCAACCAGATGTATCATTGAATATATCATATGTTCCTGAACCTAATTTTTCTAATGAAGTTCAAGGAAGATTTATTAATTCAAGACCGAATACTTCATTTGTAAACTTTTTCAACACAAATGAAGAGGATTCTACAAATTTTTATGCATTAATAACAAAAAACGCAGAGGATAGTTTTTTAAACAAACTTCAATTTTTTAGCTTACAAGATTTTGATGGAAATGAAGCTATTGCTTTTGGTAATTGTTTTGCTACTTCTTACGGTTTAAGCTATTCTGTAGGTTCCTTACCATTGGTTACAACTCAATACATATGTTCTAATGCAGTGTTTGATAAATTAACTGGAACATCTATGGAGTCTCCAGCCATAAATTTAACTGGAGGTAATAATGATAATGTAGGAAGATCAAGATTTAATTTTGGTATAGACTTAACTAGTACAAGTTTAGAAAAAGCTCCTCCTATAGTAAATCCAGACAATACTAATAGCGATATTACTTTACAGAATTTACAAGTTGGAGGTCAAATAATTTCTGGTAGACATTTAGTTCAGTCTGTTGATATGAATATATCACTACCTAGAGTTTCCTCTTACGGATTAGGTAATGATTATGCTTATAATAGAAAAAGGCAATTCCCAGCAAATGGAACATTTTCCGTTTCGTCTCTAGTTTCAGGTCTAGAAAGTGGCGCTATGACAGGGGTCTTAGCTTCTGATCAAAGTTATCAATTTGATCTAAAACTAGATGCTAGCGGAAAGAATATGATTTATAGAATTGAAGATGCAAAGTTAACATCTTATAATTATTCTATTAATGTAAATGGCACAATGAGTTATGATGCTTCATTTAGTTTTGAAGTGACACAATCAAAGGGTTTGAAAGTAAGTGGAACTTACTACTAATCATAATCGATTTTAATATTTTTACTCTCGTAACCTCTTTCTTTAATCCTGTTTGGGTGTTCTGCTCCTTTGCGCTCTTTTTTATAATTGTCGTAGAACTTTTCCTTTACTGGATCTAACCCACCAGATTTTTCTGCCCTCTTAGCACTCAATTCAGCAGAGAGATCCATCATATCACCAATAGTGCCTTTTTTATTGTGTGTGGCATCCATATAGTGTTGACTATTGAACGGGTCGATAGTGCTATCTATAGATGCGTTAGGAGCAAGGAAAACCCTGCTCCATTCAACGCCATCTTCTTTATAAGTATGTTCATCATTCATCCCTTGAAATACCTCTCGGTATTCATCTCTTTCAGGATGTTTGTAAACATAAATAGGCATTATTTAATATCTATTTTTTTTGACTCCGTAATCGCCTTTTTTGGGAGAGTGATTTTCAAAAGACCGTTCTTTAATGAGGCAGAGATATGGTCTTCCGCTACTAGATCATACAAAAATAATTGATATGATTTGTTTCTATCTTCAGCTTTAGCATCTACTGTTAAGATATTATCTGTGACTTTGATATCTACATCTTTTTTGCAGAACCCAGCTAATTCGAATTCTGCGGTATAAACATCTCCAGACTCTTTGACTGGATGAGTTTTGGTTTTGTTGATATCCTTAAGAATGTTGTTAATTAATGTATTCATACTTACCTATTTAACATTTATCGTGCCACATCATTTTTCCCCAAAAACAAGGGATAAAATAGCTTCGACAGTTTTCTTGTATGTCATATTGTCTCCCATTTTGACACCCTCTGTGTTAACTTGTCCTACTTTAGATTCAGCCTTTTCCATAGCAGAAATAGCCTCATCTTCTGACCAAGTATAAAAAATACCGTTGTTAAAATCGTTTTGCTTTGTAAAAAACACTCCGTCCTCACAAGGCATTTCACCCGAAGATTCTATTAAGATGGAGTTTTCTTTTGTAGCCCAATCTTTATGAGATGTTTCATTTAAAACAACACTCCACTTTCCTAAACAGGTGGCATTGAAAGCTGGAATATTCCAACCTTCTCCTCCAGAAAGTCCAGTAAGATCAATATCAATAGCATTTAAAAACTCATTAACTTCAGAATTTTTCGCTAACCTTGGAATAATATTTAAATTATTATAATTAACGCCTTGTGTTATATCATTCCAAACTCCTTGCATTTGTTGTTCATTGATGAAGGGGTTATTCACACAACACGACAATTGGTATTTGGGATTATTCCCATATTTTTTCAACCAAGATTGTATAATCTTTTTTGTATGTTTTCGGTTCTCATATTTACCCATGAGACCAAAATGAATAACATCTTTCAGATATTCTTTTCCAGTGATATGGAAATCTTCATCAAAACCAAGAGGAATAAACTTAGTATTTGCAAGACCTTTTTGTTTGAAAAGGTTTTGAGCATACTTAGAAGAAAAAATAACAGTGTCCTGAAGACCCGCTATCGTGGTTTCTAGTTCTGTAGGTTTGCTACATTCGTAAAATGTAAATAAATGTTGATCTTTAGTTTTTCTGTTTTCAGAACCATTCAGATGCCATAGTTTAAAAGTAGGTGTGTTTTTAGAAATTAATTTCCACCTATTATTTACAGCATCTTCAAGGAATTTTTTAAAATCGTCATCAAAATCAAAAGCAGATAAATCTGGTTCACCTGTTGGAAAGATCCCCAGATTTACATCTAACTTATACAATTCCCTGATAATGTTAAAAGTAACATTACCGAAACTTAAGCTATTTAATGGAGCTTCTAATATTAAGTTCATTTAAAATGGGACATCATCGCCTTCAACATCACTAGAGCTTCCGTCTCCGTCTCCCTCTGACTTTTTAGAAGACAAGAACTGAAGATCTTTTCCTCGAACAAAGTATTTGCTAAATTTTTTACCATCTTTTTCCCAAGATGACATACAAAGTTCTCCGTTAACAATAAACTCCCTACCTTTAGAGAGATATTTTTCAGCGATTTCTGCTGTCTTGTCCCAATATTCAATATCTACAAAACACTTAGTTTTTGCATTAGATGTCGAAATCCCAGCTCTTAGACTGACTACTTTTTTACCATTGTTGGTAGTTCTTACTTCTGGGTCTTTAACCAGATATGCTGCGGCTGTAATAGAGTTATACATAATTTGCTTCTTTTTTTACTTTGTTAATAAATTTATTGTGGATATTAATACATCCTTGAATGCTTAAATCAAGATTTTTAGCTATTTTTCTCCAAGGAGTGAGCTTATTGTTATTCGATCCATAGCGCATGTCAACTATTTTTTTCACTCTTTCGTCTTTCTCTGTTTCTAAGCATTTTTCGAAGACATGCAGAGCCTCATCTTTATCAATATCTTCAATAAAAGAATCACAACTAGGCTCAATGTAGGTGTTTTCATCGTCTATGAAGCATTCCCTACTTCTCTTTTTTTTATTCAGAGCGTTCAAGCACTTCCATTTAGTCTGGTTTGCCAAATGAGTAGAAAATTTTGTGTTTTTAGATGGATCATAATTTAAAGCTGAATCGTAGATTGTAATTTCTTTTTCATCTACGATTGAACTTTTGTCTAGAACACATTGAGGACTTGACATGAAATGGTTCACCATTGTGTGAAATATCCCTGAATGCCGATCCACTAAAGCAATAAGGCTTTGTTGGTCGGTATTATCCTCCTGTATTTTGGATATCAATGTCAAGTCGCTTTCCACTGACCCCATTGTATCGTCTGTATTTCCTTTTTCCACAGAAATTAAAAAAATCTGTTATATTTTATAATATATTTATAAAACGTATACGATTAAGTATTACGTTTTACTTAACCTATAACGTAATAGGTAAGAATTACGTTTATCCCGTTTCACGGTTATTATATGAGCCAATTAAATTTTGTCAAGAAAAAAAATTTTTCCTTAAATCTTCCATTTGAGCTTGACTTAGATGACTACTAAGTGTAAAATCTTTTAACCATGATTTTTGAAGAACAAGTATCCAGAAAGCCCGATCATTACCCTTGGGCGCAAGAGTTTATTGAGGCAATGCACAACGGTTTTTGGACCGACAAAGAATTTAGTTTTAGTAGTGATATCCAAGATTTTAATGTTAATTTGTCAGCCGATGAAAAAGAGATGGTGATTAGAACTCTTTCTGCGATTGGTCAGATTGAGGTTGCTGTCAAAAAATTCTGGAGTAAACTTGGAGATAATTTACCTCACCCAAGTTTAACCGACTTAGGATATGTTATGGCTAACATTGAAGTTATCCATAATAATGCTTATGAAAGACTTTTGAAGGTATTAGGATTAGAAGATATTTTTGAGAAAAACTTGGAGCTTGATTTTATTGAAGGTAGAGTCAAATACCTCCGCAAGTATAACCACAAATTTTACAAAGACTCAAAGAAACAGTATGTGTATTCTATTATTCTGTTTACCCTGTTTGTAGAAAATGTATCTTTGTTTAGTCAGTTTTACATCGTCAATTGGTTTAACCGCTACCGTAATGTATTGAAGGATACTGGTCAGCAAGTCAAATACACTCGCAACGAAGAGAATATTCACGCTCTTGCTGGTATTAAAATTATCAACACTATTCGCAGTGAGCATCCTGAACTTTTTGATGAGGAGTTAGAAGAGAGAATTTCTAGTGAAGCTAAAGCCGCTTTTGTGGCCGAAAGTAAAATTGTTGATTGGATGATTAATGGTTTTAATGAAAAGGGATTGAATGCCGATATTCTTAAAGAGTTCATAAAAAACAGAATTAATGACTCTTTGGAAAAAATTGGTTTTCATTCAGCGTTTGATGTTGACACTTCATTGTTGGAAGATACAATGTGGTTCGAAGAAGAATTAATGGGCAATAATGCCACTGATTTTTTCCACTCAAGACCAGTGGAATATTCAAAAAATTCTCAAACATTTGACGCTGACGATCTTTTTTAATGAAAAAATATAAATGGCTTAACAAGGATGCCCGTGACTTCTTAAAAAGAGGTTATCTTCAAACGGGAGAAACCGCAGAAGCAAGAGGGCGAGACATTGCTCTGGCTGCTGAAAAATCTCTCAAAATAAAAGGCTTTGCAGATAAATTTGAAGATTATCTCTCTAGAGGTTTTTATTCTTTATCTAGTCCTATTTGGGCCAACTTTGGAAGAGAGAGAGGTCTACCTATATCCTGTAATGGAGTATACATCGAAGATAGGATGGATGCTATTCTTGATAAGCAAGTTGAAGTCGGAATGCAGACTAAACATGGGTCGGGAACATCCGCTTATTTTGGTGCTTTAAGATCTAGAGGTACAGAGATTTCTGCTGGAGGGACATCTAGTGGGCCAGTCCATTTTATGGAACTTTTTGATAAAGTCACCTCTGTTGTTTCTCAAAGTAATGTTAGGAGAGGGTCTTTTGCCGCTTACTTGCCGATTGACCATCCTGATATTTCTGAATTTCTTAGGATTAGATCTGAAGGTAATCCTATTCAAGAAATGTCTTTTGCTGTTTGTATAACAGACGAATGGATGAGATCAATGATTGAAGGGGATAGGAAAAAACGCTCCGTCTGGGCCAACGTAGTTAAGAAAAGATTTGAAACAGGTTATCCTTATATTTTCTTTACAGACACTGCTAATGCAAACTCTCCTAAAGCTTATAAAGATAAAAAACTTAAAATACATGCATCTAATTTGTGCAGTGAAATCTTCTTGCATTCGTCTGAAGATGAATCATTTGTTTGTTGTCTTTCTTCACTAAACTTACTCAAGTGGGATGAAATCGTAGAAACTGATGCTATAGAAGTATTAACTTATTTTTTAGATGCAGTTATGGAAGAGTATGTTCAAAAAACAAAGGATATACCTTTTATGGAAGCTTCTCATAATTTTGCTAAACGACAAAGAGCTTTAGGTTTGGGTGTTTTAGGTTGGCATTCTTACCTTCAATCAAAAATGATTTCGTTCGAAAGTATGGATGCAAAGTTTCTTAATACTGAAATCCATAAAACAATTTCAGAGAAGTGTGATAAAGCTACAAAAGAATTAGCTGTTTTATTCGGAGAGCCAGAACACTTACAGGGCTATGGCAAAAGAAATATGACAACAATGGCCATAGCTCCCACCACTTCAAGTTCATTTATACTAGGACAAGTATCTCCTTCTATTGAACCCTTGAACAGCAATTATTTCACAAAGGATTTAGCTAAAGGTAAATTTACTTACAAAAATCCCTACTTAGAGTCCTTATTAGAGGAGAAGAAAAAGAATACCCAGACTACTTGGAAATCTATCCTTGTTAAAGGGGGTTCTGTCCAACATCTAGATTTTCTTTCAGATGAAGAAAAAGCTGTATTTAAAACTTTTGGAGAAATTTCTCAAAAAGAAGTTGTAATTCAAGCGGCTCAAAGGCAGAAATTCATTGATCAAGGGCAAAGCTTAAACGTCATGATTTCTCCCAAATGTCCACCAAAACAAGTTAGCGAACTATTGATATTTGGTTGGGAACAAGGTGTTAAGAGTTTTTATTATCAAAGAAGCGCAAACCCCAGCCAAGAATTAGCAAGATCTATACTAAATTGCTCTTCTTGTGAGGGTTAAATATTCATTTTTAATATTTAAAAGTGTAATAAATTTTTGATGGAATACGACTTTTCAGATCAAGCTAAAGATTTTTTAGAAAGCCAAAGTGCAAAACGCAGAGGCCCGAAGAGTTCTGCTCAAACTCCAGCTAAACCTTCAGAGCGTAAAAAAGGCTCGAAAAAGAATCCTAAAGGATCTGCTGGAGGAGGCAAAAAAGCCCCCTCTATTACTTTTTCTGAAAAAGTAATCACTTCACTTAAAAACAAAGTCAAGGAGCATAACGCCAAACACTCCAAAAAAGTTACTCTTGGACAACTTAAAAAAGTATATAGAAGAGGTGCTGGAGCATTTTCTAGCAGCCATCGTCCTGGGAAAAGCAGAGGTCAATGGGCTATGGCTCGCGTAAACACATTTTTAAAAATGGTTCGCGGAGGCAAAGTAAAAGAATCTTACAGAGCTGCCGATGGGGATATTGCTAGAGGTAGTGAAGATTATTACAATGAAGAAAATGGACAAGGTTATGTTGATTATGATGAAGTAGATTTTGGTCTTGCTAAAATTGATCTTTTAAAAGTTGGTGCTACCGAAGAGGAAATGGACCAAGAGATAGAAGACATAGACTACTCTGAAGCAGAAAAAAAAACTCTAAATAAACCTTTTAGATTACCATCTGGATCTAAAAAGAAATTCGGAGTTTATGTAAAAAACCCAAAAGGCAACATTGTCATGGTCAAATTTGGTGATCCTAATATGGAAATCAAAAGGGATGACCCTGATAGGCGCAGAAATTTCAGAGCGCGTCATCAGTGCGATACAAACCCAGGTCCAAAACATAAAGCTAGGTATTGGTCTTGTAGATTTTGGAGCAAAAAGCCAGTTAGCAAAATGACTTCTAGCGATGCCGTAGCTTGGGATGATGAAGAAATTTTAAGTGAGTGGGGTTGGGACGATGCTGAATTTTCAGATCATCATGACTTCTTAGATGCTTATCCATTTCTTAATGACGTTAAGATAACAGTTGAAGAAGAAGAGTTATAGGGTATAATCATGCATTTGCATGAGAATATTATTTATATCTGACTTCACACTAGAACAAAGACAAGGTGGCGCTCAAGTAAGCAATAAATTGCTTATAGATAAAGGCAGAGAGTTGGGTCTCGATATAAAAGAACACCACCACAACTCATCAGTTACAGATTTTCTATCGTCTTATGATTTGGTGATTAATTCTAATCTTGAGGTAATTAGTAAAATTTCTCCTGAAAAGCTCCCTTTTATTCTTAAAATGCCTAACTCAATTAGGCTTGAACATGATTCTTGTTCATATTTGCATGATGATACTAGGTTAGAGTTATTTTCGAAATCTAAAAAGAATTTTTTCTTAAGTAATTATCATTACAATTACTTTAAAAATTTATATGGGGATTACTTTCATAATGTAGAGATCGTTTACGATGCTATCGATACTTCTAAGTTTAAAAAATCTGACCATGAAAAAAAATACGATGTAGTCTATTGCGGTTATTTGCATCCCCTTAAGGGTTTAAATAATTTAATTAGGTTTGCTG
>CEON01042683.1_pt1 | contig 15140 bp, 18 predicted proteins | sample 530291 | NCBI WGS metagenome assembly CEON01 (sample SAMEA2619888, study PRJEB7988) | marine metagenome | biome: marine biome (ENVO:00000447); feature: surface water layer (ENVO:00002042); material: "saline water (ENVO:00002010), including plankton (ENVO:xxxxxxxx)" | depth 5 m
AAAGACCTTCCAAGATAATCCTCTACTATTTGAGTAGCTGTTGCTCTTGCTGTGCTTATTAAATTATCGTGTGTAGAATCGCTTGTAGGTATTCTCAAGGCTCTTTTGACTTCATTATCCTCGATAGGCTCTGCTGATGCAGGTGTAACTACAGTAACTCCACTCATTTAATTAGCCCTTCTTTGTTTTCTTCTTTGGCTTTTCTTCTTTTGTCTCTTTTGGCTTTACTACCTTTTTTTCTATTTTTCCTATTTCTTCAGCCCAACCTTCATTAATAAAAACTTGTGCTATACCCTTTTGCCAATCCTCAGTCATATCGTAAGTAACTCCTGCCTCATAGGTCATACTTACACTTCCAATACTGTTTGCCATGCCTGCAGAATCTTTAGTCATCTTTATCTTCATAATTATACCTCTCTTGTTCTAATTCACTTATGATTCTTACTGAACCATCACTGTCTGCACCTAATCTAATTTCTTCTTTATCAATCATTTGATGAACTGTATCTTTTGCTACTTCTATTTGTTCATCTCTTATAAACTCTAATTCTTCTTCTACTTCTTTTACTCTTTTTCTTAATGCTATTATCTCTTTATGAACATCAAGCATTTAAACTCCTTTGGGGAGAATTAATCCCCCCAAAAAAGTTAAACAATTGTTATCCAGTTGGAGAACCATCATTGCCACCAGAATCTGGCTTATGAATTGGGCTTGTTAGTCCAACTACTCCATGTGGAGTACCATTAGTATGAGTTCCAGTTTTTGTGACTGCCACTCTTACATATCTCTCTGGACCAATGTATCCAATTTTATAAGCTGCATCGTCTTCGGCTGCTGCATCTACAGTAGCAAAAATACCAGAACTATCAACTGTTCCATAAGTTACTCTTTTAGTGTCTGTAACTGCTGAAAAAGTTGAATTGTCTGATGAGTCTTGCAAAATGTAATCCCACTTAACTGTTGAACTTAATGTATCACCACTCTCACCAACATTTACTATTATCATAGCACCATTGTCAAATTGAGTGTCTAATCCATTTGAGTTTGCAGTAGCAGTTAAAGTTGCAGGGTCTAATAACTGTGTAACAGTTAGATTATTCGCTAAATCTTTTTTTGACATATTCTATCTCCTCTACGCTGATACTGTTTGAGTTCTGATAGCCTCAGCTAATACAACCTGTCCACCAACTCTTTTTCTAGCTAGGTATCTAATAGTACCTGTAGATGCTTGAGTAAATGGGTCTCTTAAGATTGATAAGTTGATTCTATCCACAATGACATATGCTCTTGAGAAATCTCCAAAAGCAATAGGCTTATTTCCTGCTCCTACATCAGGCATATCAGTAGCCTCTACATAAGGCTGACCTAATATAGTATTAGGAACACCTGTCTGTAAGCTAAATCCTGCTTGAAATACATAAGAGCCACCTGTACCTGTATTTAACTGTCTGATTTTGCCTAAAGTACCTCTGTTGAACATAAAAGTACCATTTCTAGCATAATCTGTTTTTACAGCTGAATATAGGTCAATAAGACCATTAATAGTCAGAGCAGCACCTGCACCTGAGTTAGTAGTACCTACTGACGCATTAGTTAAGAAACCCTCTGGCTGACCTTGAGCAGTACCATTAACAAATGAAGTGCCTTCAGCTTTTGCAAACTGGGTAGCAAATTCACTTGATAATTCTGACTCCATGTCAAAAACTGGATCTTCAACATCTTGCTCTGAAATATCTACTAAAGCATATAATTCGTGAGCAGCGATTTCTTCCATACCATAAGTTAAGCCTGTTGACTCACTTCTAGTACCCACTTCTGAAACCCACTGTGCTGAAAAAGTGCCAGTTCTTGAAGGCATCTGTATACTTCTTTGTGTAGTACTTCTTACTCTAGCAGCAGCTCTAACAGGAGATAGTTCAGTTACCTTTTTGATTATCTCTCTGACATACTCTGGAGGTGCTAAATAACCACCACCTGTATCATTAGAAACAGTTAGAACCTTCTTTTCCATCTCGTCTAAAGACTCTTTACCTTTTCTTAGATACTTATCGTATGCTAATGCTTTCTCATCAATTTCTGGTGTACTAAAACCAGAATTTGGTCTTTTCATCATTGTTTCTAAATTAGAAACTTTATCTGCGACCTGTTTTTGCTCAAGATGAATCTTAGTAGCCTTTTGGTTTACTTCTTCCCATTTATCTAGTGTAGATTCAATTTTCTTTATTTTTTCTTCAACAAGTGGGTCTACAGAGCCTTTTTTTTCAAGTTCTGCAATCTTTGCATCGTTAGTGCTTTTGAATTCTTCAAATGCCTTCCCCATGCCTTCAATGCATTCCTTGAGTTCAGTTTGAGTAATATTTTCACTCATATCTTCTCTCCTTTTTTAGTTGACAATATATTTATTACATTTTGAAGAGATGTAACTAACTCACCACTATTGTCTTGTTTCCCATCATCCCAATGTTTCACCAGACTACTATAGACTGCTTTAGAGGCAATCTTCGACTCGGTTCTGGAAAGCCCTCCTGCATCTCGCAGTACCTTTTCCCATTCCCTGATAGTTCGCTCACTAGCCTTAACCCCTGTTACTGTTGCTTTAGGGTTCATAGGAAAAGTGACCAAGCTAATTTCCATTAGGTCAACCTCTTTGAGGTATCTTTTACGACCTCTTTTATCATAATGTTGCATTTTTGGGTCTGCTTTATATCCAATACTTAAACCATCTAATGCACCCATTTTCATTAATTCGTATGCCTCTTTACCAAGCTGAGTGCCAAGTGCTAGGCGACCTCTAACTTTTAATCCTTTAGAATCTTCTTCTATTTCTTCAAAGACTCCTATTGGCATTTTAGTATCATGTTGAAAGAGCATTTTTACATTTTTTGGCTTTTTTCTATATAAAGACCTTTTGAAAGCACCCTCCATCACTACATCATTTCCTAAATCCTTATTTCCAAATATAGAGCCATAACCTTCAAATTCACCTTTACGCTCATCTTCATCGTGATATGTTTTTAATTCACAATTAAATTGTAGTGTTTTAGTTTCAGATTTATCTTCCTCTTCCATATCATATTCTGGCTTGTATTTTAGAGGAGATTCCATGTCATCATTAAATAATTTACTCATATTTTCATAATACCCATTTATTTTGTTAATAATACCTTCCCTATCGCCTTCTGGTAAGTCTACTCCACCTCTTGCTCCACTTACTGCACCTGCAGCAGCGAATATGCCTCTAGGGATTGCTACAAGCCGATTATTCACTACATCTGCTATTGGTAACTTATATGCTCCGAAGTTATCAGCATTTTCTGACTCAAAAAAGAGAAATGCTTTTCTATATTCAGTACTAGGAGAATCTTCACTGTTAGTAAAAGTTCTTACTCTGGCGATTGCAGAGTCTGAATCCCACTCCCTATCTCTATCATCTAGTATAGGTAAAGTTCCTCTAGTTACTGTTTTACTATCGACCATATTACCCTAATTACTGTATTTAACAGTGTTTTACATTATATGCAAGTTTTTTTCAATATTTATACAATATATTGTTGTTTTTTGGTATTTATGCGTAATAATAGTTACAATTATAACTTACAAGGAGATAAATAAATATGGAAACAAAAATCGGAAAAATGGTAAAAGACTTGGAAAAGGCTCTTGCTCCTACTGATACTATTTATATTGATAGATTGGTAGAATATTATGAGGCTAGACATAAGGCTATGAGAGATTATGAAGAACAAAATCGTAGAACTACAATAGCTGATGATTACATGTATTATAGAGAATTGCACGCAGTTTCTGGTGGTAAAACTCTTTATAATCAACTTCAATATGAACCTGCACCTTATTATGCTAGTCAAGATAAAAACTCTTCAGAGTATGACCCTACAAAACCTCTTTTTGGTTATGATGAAAATGGTCGTAACGATAGTGTTAAAAACTTGGCAATTAAGAATGCTAAAAAAACTCTTAAAGCTAGAAATTTCAGACTTGCTTTTAAACTTGAAAAAGAAGAAGTTACAGAAATTCTTGATTCTCAAGTTAAATATACTACTGATGGGTTTCACGGCACTTATAAAGTAAACACCAATAATGGTCAAAAAACTATCAAATTGGAAACGATTGTTGCAGGTGGTTACAATATTCAATGTGCCCATTACAGAACACTTATTAATTTTTTAAAGGAGGTGGCGTAAGCCACTTCCGTAAGGAGAACAATATGTTAAGCGAATGTCAAAATATAGAAATAAATGCAGAGAAATACTTTGCTAAATTAAAAGTGCCTACTTGGGCTAGAGATTATTCATTTAGTTATACTGGTGATGAAATGTTAGAATTAAAGATAGTTTATGGTAGTGCTTTACATAACTGGATTAGAGATAAAGAAGAGTACGACACTCAAAGAATAATAGATATTTTTGGATATGGTTATGAATGTTATTATTCTTGGGAATGGGTAGACACTAATACTATTACTTTATACAGAATTTAGGTATTACAAGTATAATGAATTAAAGAGGGTTAATCGCCCTCTTTTTTTTAATCTATTTTACTATCTATGTTTTCTATCTTTTCTTTTATTACTGCTATGTCGATAGCCATTTGGTTCATATCTACTACTTTATTTTCCAAGTCTGTTACTCTGGTAGTCAAAGAACCATAGGCTACTCCTACTCCTACTACTACTGCAACCACTGTAATAATTGTTTCAATCTTTATATTCATTTTCTTTAACATTAACCTAAACTCAACAAATATTTTATATAGTAATAACCAAACAATCCTACAACTATTGCTATACAAATGCAAATTGTAATCTGTTGTTTTAACCTTCTAATTCTTAATTCTTCTTCAACTCTCTCCATTTCTAACTTTCTTTGCCTTGCTATCTCTGCTTGTAGCCTCTCCCATTGTCCTGCTTTACCATAGATCATAAATATTTCTCTTAGCTTTGCTCTTGACTCTGCTACCTCTTCTTTTTTAAAGAACTCATCTATAGCATTAGCCTCTACTCCACCAAACTTAGAGAAGAATGAGTTTTTTTTAGCTTTTGCTCCTGCTTGTAGTTCAGCCTCTGCTTTAGCATACTTAGAGATTGGACCAGATAATGAACTTAAATCTTTACCTGCCTGTATTGCACTTGATATTGCTGAACTTGCAGCCGACACTGCAGCGAATGCACTCATTGGGTCTATCATAATAACTCCTGTATAACATATATAATATTAAAAGGAAACTGCTATCTCATTTCCTTCATCGTCAAAAGTTCTAGGGATTTTGTAAAATTGAGTCCAATCTTCAGAAGTCACTCTTGTATTATTTTCTATCGCCCTATTTACCATTTCTAAATACCTTAATCTTAATTGAGAATGTCGAACACCTTTAAATCCATTAGTTTTATTAAAGTGCCAATCCTCTAAATCTCTGTAAGCAACACTTTTAAATGTTTCTATATACTTTATATTAATGGTCTTTACTTCATTGTCCATAAAGCTATTGTTTATACTTTCCTTGATTGCGTCAACTATTAAGCTCATTAACATACCTCTCTAACTCATCTATTACTTCATCAAAGCCTTTTGTAGTATTAGGTGCAAACTTTTTATATAAGTTGTAGTAAATATCTCTAATCTCATCATCAGCACCTGAAATAGCCATATAATTAGCAAAAGCCTCTGTACTATTTCCTGAACCTAAACCTCTTCCTATTCTACCAAATTTAACATAATATCCTAATCCATGCCCATAACCTACCTTTTCATTAGTGATTGCACCTAAATAATCAGCAAAAGTATCTAAAAATTCTTTTCTTTTTATATATTCACTTGCTGAATCGCCTCCTCCAAACTTACCTTTTCTTAATGCTAATTGTTGTAGTCTGTCTATTTCTGAAAAAATATTTCTACTTTGTTTAGTTCCTCCTGTTCCAAAAGTACCTTTTTGATTGTAATACCTTAACAACATCAATCTATCGTATACAAAAGCATCTGTTTTAAATTCACTTTTCTGAACAGTTTTTATTATTTCATCTATACTATCTATTTTATTTCCACCTATGATTTGCAATAATTCTTTTTTTGTAAATAGTTTACCATCTTCTAAAGCATATTCTATGTCCTGTCTTGTGATTCTTCTCACATCTATTGATACATTTACTTCTAGACCATCAACAACTTTTTTAAATCCTGCTTTTCTACTTTCTGTTTCAACAAATTTATTTTGAACTTCATAATTTTTACTGGTGACTTTTGTTTCTGGGTGTTTTACCCTTAATAATGCCTTATCTGCATTAATTTCATCAACATAGTTAGCTGAATATATTAACTCTGTGCTACCTTCTCTACCAGAGAATCTTTCTTGGTCTAATCTTCTTTTATTGTAATCAACATCTGGTTTCTGTCTGTTTTTGGGTAATATTCTACCTATCTGATAATCCATAACATGACCATATTCGTGTCTAAAAACATTTTGCCCTACTAATTCTTTAGTATTGTAATCAGACATATTTATTATAGCATTACCTTGTAATCTACCTCTTGTGTAATTAACAGCACCTCCTGTAATGGTTGCATAAGCTGTTTGTGTACTATCTTGATATATTCTTGAAGTGGCAGGAAATAAATTAACAATATTTCTTATTCTTAAAGGTGCATTACTTAAAGATGCCTCCATAAATGCTTTTTCTTCAGGGATTGTATCTCCATAACCATAAAATCTTTTCTTTGGCATTCTTGTTGTTGATGTAGCAGTAGGAGAGTCATAGACTGTTGTTTCTTCTTCTAAATATAATGTGGTGCACCTACAGTTAATAACATTCTTAGCACCTCCTCTAGGGTCTCCTGTGTATTTCATTGGCATACCACCTACTATAAAATCTTCTTCCATTGCTACTTCTTTACCATTTGCCTCAGAATGTATGTTTCTAACTCTGTCATCTGTATTAGCTACCCACCTTTTCTTAAGAACAATTCCTGTATTAGCTAAATCTGTAGCCATCTCGTGATTAGCAAATGTTGATGCACTATGCACTTCTGTTCTAGCAATAACCGATGCTCTTGCCCTACTAAACTGTGGTTTAAAAGTATTTTCTATATTTCTAGCTATTTGTTGTTCTCCAAGACCTTCTCTAGCTGATTTTGATATAATATCTTGTATTCTTCTTCTTGTAGTGTCGTCTATTGCTGTGATTCTTGAACTACCTTGAGTAAATATAAATTTATCAAGCATACCTTGTATTCTGGCATCTTCTAATTTTTTAGCATAATACTTTTCAAATCTCTCTGAAAATTCTTTCAAAACACTAAAATAAAAAGGCATTAATGTACTTTCAACTAAAGTTCTAGTTTTTGTTAAATACAAATCTAATCCTGTTTTACCATTAGTAGTGTATTTTTCGGAGGCATTTGTTCCTATTTCATTGAACATTATAATTAATCGCCTAATCAAAGACCTCTCGAAGTTTAATCGCATTCGATTAACTTCTCTCCATTCTTTTCTAGCATTTACAAATCTAGTTTGTTTAAGCTGTAAATTAGGCATTATCTAGTAGATAGTGGGTGATCTTTTGGTAGTAAATCTCTATCGAATTGTCCACTTCTGAATCTGCCTCTTCTGACTGCATAAAGGAAAGCATTAACTCTTGCTATACCCCATTGTTCTGGACCAAGAACTGTTCTTCTTACGCTTTCTGGATTTGTGCGATAAGCACCTACGCCTCTTCTAAAGACTGCCTCTAACATTCTTGAGTTTACTCTTTTGCCTTTATCATCTCCGTATTTATCATTGTGTTCTGTTACTTTATTTTTAATAGTTTCAGCCATTCTGCCAGATAGTTTTTTCATATCCTCTTCTTCTTCATCTATATCGACATAACCACCTGTAACATACTTATTTTCTTCCATCTCTGTAAGTATTTCTGCTCTTTTCTTTGTAGACCAAGAGAATCCTGCATCACCTCCCCATAAAGCCCAAGCAATCCTTCCATTTGAAGGATATCCTTTTTCACCTCTGTTAAAGCCTTCTGCCTGTTTATCTACTTCGTGTCTACTAAAGAAAGCAAACATTCTTCTTACTGTAGATATAGAAAGATTATCTCTTCTTACTAACTGCCTTGCTCTAGCTAAACCAACTGCTGTACCACCTCTTCCAAACTCTTCTCTCCAATCTAATCCTCTTTGTGCCTCGTCTGCCATACCTTCTGTTGGTGTTGTATTTATGTCACTTAATGCTTTATTGTTACCTGTTTCCCTTAAATAAATAGCGTGAGAACTACAAGGCATATATAGGTTTCCATCAGGAGTTCTTAAGGTGTGTGTTCCTTCGCAACCTATTTGCTCTGCTCTTGCTCTTGCCTCTCCTACTGTATCAAATATATCATCGCCTTCTCCCATTCTAGGGTCAGGTGGTTGCTTTAATTGTTCTCCTGTAATTCTTTCATAATCTGCATGACTACCACAAGGCATATAGATTGTGCCATTACCTGTATCGTGTGAATGTATACCTGTGCAACCTAATTCATCTGCTCTAGCTTGTGCCTCTGATTCTGTTGTAAATACATCTTTTCTAACTTCTCTTTTGATATTAAAGTATTCTTCAGCTATTTTCTCTGCATCATCACCTGTTAAAGGTTGTGGTGGATTAGGTGTTGGATTACCAAGAGGGAATAAGTTTGAAGGGATATAAACCTCATCTCCACCACTTATGGGCTCAAGATTTAATCTTTCTCTAGCCTCATTTCTTGTAAGCACTCCCTCATTAACTGCTCTAAGTATATTATCAGTAATCATTCTTCTTCTTTCAGTAATAGCAGGAATGCCATCAATATCATATTTTAATGTTAAATCATCACCAAACATTGGCACAAGCCACTCATTTAAATCAGATTCAATGTGTTGTAATAATGGTATAATAGTTTCTTCATACAAAGCTAATCTTGCCTCTGCCATATTTGCATAAGTTTGTGCATCAGGAATACCCACCAACTGTGCAGGAACTCCGAATGTTAAAGCAATATCTCTTGCAGACATATTTTTCATAGTTGAAAAATCCATTTCTTTAGGAGATAAGCCCATCTCTTTATAATCGAAGTCGCCTTCCAATATCATAGTTCTTCCAGAGTTTTCACTACCTTCAAATCTCTGTCTTAAGTCTACTCTTAGTTGTTCTCTTTGTGCATCTGTTAAAGTAGTCATAGCACCTATTTCATCTTTAGGTTTGTATATTACTGCTCCTGAAGGTCTTGCTCCATTAACTAATAAATGAGCATTATGCCTGTTTGTTAAGTTATGTTGGTCTATATCTGTAGCACTAGGCATTATAGGAGATAATCCTAAATGGTCATCTAATGGGTGAAATGTTTTTATGTGCTTTAATTCTGACCTACCATTTAATTGATCTACTGGATAGATTGCTTTTACTTTACCATCTATAACATATCTGTATTCCTCTGGGTAATAACCATCACTTGTTTTTATCTGTATTCTGTCTGGTCTTAAAGTATGCAATTCTTTAGGTTCTTGCCCTTCTTCGCCTATACTTAATAAATAACTATTACCTGCTAATAATAAGTAAGAATAAACATCTCTAAAGTACTCACTCTGTGAACAAGTAGGATTAGGTCTTTGCAGCAGAGTTAATATTGGGTGTTCTTCCAAAGGCTGTTCTCCTCTCATTAAAACAAACTTTACTGAACAAGCACCATTTGCAATCTCATTTACGCATCTGAACGCTACTGCATTTTCTACATAGCCTTCTTTTGCCAAGTCTGCATAAGAGTCTTTTTTAGTTCGATTGTTATATCCTGTTTGATGATAAGATATTACTGGCTGTCCGTAGCCACTATATTGTTTAGATGAAAATAAAGATTTCCATGCCTCTCTAAATCCCATTATGTTACCCTCCACATTGGTGTTCTTGATGATGAACTTAAATCTGTTAAAGCCCAAACTAAAGCATCTAGTCTGTCAGGCGATTTTTTACTATGTCCATTATAACTGCACATTTGGTCTTCTAATTGTTTAAAAATGCCACAATGAGATACTTTCTTTTGTTCGTATAAAGCTGAAATAGGCTCTGCTCTTAATATCTTACCTCTGGTGGCAGTTACTGATTTGTATTTTACTGTTGTATCTATACTTCTGATTAATCTTCCTACCAAGTCTCCACCATTGTTTGTTTCTGCTATTAGCATATTTGCCTTGTGTCTATAATAAGCATTAATTGCAATCCTACCCCAATTATCTGCAGTATGTTTACCTGATAAATCTTCCAATATATAGAACCTATCGTCAACACCTCTTCCTGCAACCACAATACCAGTTTCATCTGAATTTTCGTTTGCTGTTACTGCAGGGTCTATTCCTACAACTATCCTACTCATTTCTGGTACTGTATCTACCCTTGTAGCATCAATTTGCGAATATGTCCACAACGCACCTTCAAAATCCTCTAATATTTCTGCATAAAGTTCCTGCCTACCTAATCTTGTTCCCTCATATCGCTCTCTAAACAAATCTAATGCTGAATCTGCTAAATTATCTTTATTTTCAAATGTATTACCCTGTACTAATAATACATCTTTTCTGTCCATTAAACTTTTAATAATATTTGTTGGTCTAGGAGTAGTGGTTATTAGAGTTTGTGGTCTTTCTCCTAAACGCATACCAAATTGTAATTGGTCAAATGCATCTGGGTATCTCCAACTAGCTAACTCATCACACCAAGCCCTGTGATATTGACTTCCTCTGAATCTATCAGGCTCAGATGCTGAAAACCCCATTATTTTAGAACCATTAAATAATTCAATCTCTGAGGTTGATTTGTTGTAACTATTTAATCCATCTTTATAGCATTCGTGTGGAATATTGTTTACTATACCAGATACACCCTCAAAACAGACTCTTCTTAAATCTCCACTAGTAGGTGCTACAACTGCACATCTTACATTAGGGTGCATAAGTGCATATAAGATAATATCCATAGCACCTGTTCTAGTTTTACCCCAACCTCTTCCTGCTAGAATAAGCCATATATTCCAATCGCCTCTTCTTTTAAGCTGTTTACTTCTGGCTGTTTTATACCAGTTATTGTATAGTTTTATCGTCTGTTTCTGACTTTCTGTAGGCAAGTTCGTCAATGACCTGCAGAATTTCTCTGAACTCATCCCCCATGTTGACATCGACTTTGAGTCCATCTCCTGTATGCTCTGTTTCAATTTTATCCTTCCATCCTGCTCTATTCTTTAAATAAAATATCATTGCTCCTAGATTGCCTCCTCTAGCAGCTGTAAATAATGCATTTGTTATACTAGCAACTCCTTTATCCCTTCCCCTTTTTATAGCCTCTGAAAACTCTGGAAACTCCTGTTGCTTTTCATATAAAGTAGATTCACCCATTCCTAATACATTAGCTATCTGAGATACTGTTAAACCTTGAGCAGCTAGTGCCTCTGCTCTTTTACATAATTCTTTAGTTATTTGTTTTTTAGGTCGTGCCATGTCGTTTCTCCCATTCCTCCTTGTAATTTTTATTATATCTATACCCTTCAACAACAGAACTACATGTTAAGCATTGAAAAAAGTCTACCACATCAAACTCATCATTATCATCTATATCTGCAGACCCACTATGATTCATTTGTCCTGCATCACAATATGGACAGTCCATCATCGCCTTCCTTGACCTCTGTAGGTTTTTTTATCTTTCTTAGAATGTCTACCCTTCCTTTTTCTAGGTTTTACCTTAATATGATTATGCAGTATTTTCTTTGCCATTGCTATACATAATTTTGTTGTCTATTTATATATATAACCAATAATAGATAATAAGTAAATATTACAAGGAGAAAATAATGATTTATACAAACTATGAAGACCTAAGAAAAGCAGTAGACATTAAAGCTAATGTCAGAGAAGACCAAGTAATCAATAGTAGAGAATTTACTATGAATAATAACCTAAATGGTAATTTATCTGGTGAGGAGTATGGTTTATCAAATACTTTTCATTCTCATTTAGCACATAGACTTAGAATACCAAAGTCTTATTATGATAGAATTAGAAAAGAACAACCTGAATTATTAGCTAATTCTGTAAATGCTTTAAATGATAATAAGAATAGATTATTCAGATTTTATAAAAATGAAGGCAAGACTGAAATAAGAGGTATGCTTTCTGACAGATATAAGATTATGGATAATAAAGAACTACTAGATTATTTAGAGCCACACTTTGAAAGTAAAAAGATGGTTCTTTTAGAGGGTCAGTTAGATGATTCTTATATGAGTTTAAAAGTTAGATTTCCTGATTTAAAAGGTCAACCAAAACAAGGTGACACTTGTTATGGAGGTATCTATCTTAGAAATTCAGAAGTCGGATTATCTTCATTAACATTTCAAACATTAGTATACAGATTAGTTTGCACTAATGGTTTGATGTTACCTAAAGCTGATTCTTTTCAAAACAGTTTTCATCTAGGTAAAAGGAATGAAATAGGTATTAGACCTAATTATATTATTCCAGATGTAGTATGCAATCAAATTGATGAAAGCATTACTAAATTAAATAATAAAACTGATTTTTTAGATAATATTGAAAGATTGAAGTTAGCTACTAGGACTCCTGTTTCTAAGTTAAATTTTGATAAAGTAAAATCAGAATATACTTTAAATGATAAAGAAATGGAAATATTTGAATTAGAGTACAATAAGGAAAAAGATGGTAGCCTTTATGGTGTAATTCAAGCATTTACTGGTACTGGTAGAGCAATGAGAAATAGCAGAACTCTTTATCTTGAAAAGACTGGAGGCGATTTACTTACTAATCGTTCTTTAGTAGAAAGACTTGTAGCCTAATGGTTAAATTATCTGTAAAAGATAAAAAAACTATTTTAACTCTAGTGTCTGAATATCAAAAGGCACTAGAGTTACAAGGCTATTGCAGTGATGAATTATTTGATGAATTATGCATTAATTCTGATATATTAGCAGACAAATACAAAGTAGAAAGAGAAGTTTTTTGGTATAATTACTTTTTTTTCCATAGTGATTTCCCTAAATAAGGCACTAATCTTTATTATACCATTTATCTTCATTTGAATATTCACTATTAATTGGAGCAACATCTATCTCTACTTCTTTATAGACTTTTGTAGAAGTATTGTATTGGAATGAGGTCTGTCCTATTTCTCCATATAGTCCTTGCTCCCTTACCTTCTTTGTATAAACAATAGTTTCGCCACTATCAAAATCCCTATGTACACATAAACCTACATCAGCCATATTATGCCAATGTGCTGAACCTGATATATCATACATACTAGGTATTGGATAAGTACCATCATTATTTCTATGCATTTTAGATGGGTGTGCCACTATCCAGACTGAAACATTGTGTGTTCTAGCAAATCTTTTACATGAGGCGATTATATCTTTAATGTATTCATCTTCTCTTTTTTTTCCTCTTTTATCTGTGTCTATTTCATTATATGGGTCTATTACAATACCATTTATCCCATTTTTAATAACTGAAACTCTAGCTTTGTCCAATATCCAATCTATTGTTGGTCTTTGTTCCCTGCTCTCTAAAAAGAAAAAATGATTATTAATATATTTCATTGCTGTAATCAGTTCTTGCTCAGACATTTTTCTTGCAGCTCCCTCATTGAATGGTAATTCAAGGTATTTTTCTGCTAATCTAGTAAGATGTCTTGGAGTAGAATGTTCTGGTGAAAAAATGGCAAACTTCCAATTATGTAATTTACTAGCATTCATTAATATTTGATCTAGAAAATTAGATTTTCCATGATTAGGTATACCTGTTACTACTGTAAATATACCTTGCATTAATTTATAGGTCTGATCTAGTAACTTATATCCTGTAGTTAAAGGCTTTTCTTCCTTGCCATAGTATAAATCCATAACTTGATTAATGTAATCATTAGCCTTGTATAGTCCATCAATGGGATATGGCACTGCTTTATTTACAAAATACTCTATTGTATCTTTTGCTCCGTATACTAATGCATCACTAGCATCTTTTATTTCTATATCACCTCCGATAGTACCCCAATTAAGTCTAGAACATCTATCTTTACCAAACCTATGTGCTAATTCTAGTGCAAGAGCATTTCCTGCATCGTCATTATCAGTTGCTATGATTATTGCCTGTTCCTGTGCTAATTCTTCAGCGTGTACTTTTAATGCCTCAAATCTTGCATCATCTTCTTTGTATTTTGCCTCTTTGGGTGCACCATCTGGTAAACTTACTACTTTTCTATATCCACATTCATAAAAAGATAATACATCTAATTCTCCCTCTACTATTATTAATGGTTCATCAGTTTCTTCATGCTTTAATGAATCAATATTATACAGTGTTCTTTGTGCATCTTTTGTTTGCCTAAATTCTTTGTCAATACTTCTGTATTTATAATTAACTTCTTTGCCATCATAAATATATGGGAATATAGCTGTTTCTTTAACTTGCCCATTGAATTTTAATTTATCAAAAGTTATTTTAAAATAATTTAATGTTTCATTACTAATTTTTCTGTTTATAAAAAATTGTTCATATTTAGTGTCCATTGGTTTTTTCTCTACTGTTTTAGGCACTGCATATAACTTTCTACTAGAATATGGATAGTAATGTTGCTTTGCAAAATTAGGAGAATAACCACCTTGATCTCCACAATGATGACAGTGCCAGACATAACTTTGGTCTGATTCAACTGTAACTGATAAGCATTTATCTAACTTATTTTTTCTAGTATGGCTACATTTAGGACATTGGATTTTATTATTTCCAATCCTTAATCTTGATACATTTATCATAAATACATTATCTTACATTGGTTATAATTAAACAATAATTACTTTCATTGATTTATAAAATATGGTATTTTAGGTTTCCCTATATTTTTGGTTGGTGGCTATTAATTTAGCCATCGCCTTTCAAATGATTGGTGTTTAAATATTGTTCCCATTTTTTTTTATTAAATTTCTTACGAATATATAAAGTAATTTCAGAGCGATAATAACAGGCAAGGAAAGTATAAATACCACCACAAATAGCAAAAACATAGCCATTAGTCCAAATAGTAATGGCAATAACACTAATAGCTGTAAATACATCAGCAA
>CEON01054774.1_pt1 | contig 15028 bp, 17 predicted proteins | sample 530291 | NCBI WGS metagenome assembly CEON01 (sample SAMEA2619888, study PRJEB7988) | marine metagenome | biome: marine biome (ENVO:00000447); feature: surface water layer (ENVO:00002042); material: "saline water (ENVO:00002010), including plankton (ENVO:xxxxxxxx)" | depth 5 m
AATAAGATAAGATCATCACCGATAACAGCATCTTTTGCAACGCTAAGGCCACCGTCAGTCTGTAGAGAGCCGTCTGTGGTAGTTGTAGCGTCTGTAGTGTCATCAGTCTTCAAAACGCCTGAGAACGTACCTGTGCTTGCTGTGAGAGCTGCTGTAGCTAATGTTCCGCCAGCTACGGTAAGAGTATTTGAAGAATGTGTTACTGTTACGTCGCCATTAGCGAAGTTAATAACACCGCCAGAACCCATATGAAGGTCGTTCCAACCAAGACTCGTACTACCTAAGTCGTAGGTAGCGTCTGCGTTTGGAAGCAATTTACCGGCAAACTCTACGTTTTTATTGAATTCCCACTGAGTTCCAGTGTGGTCATAGATCAATGAAGCACTAGCTCCATCAATTGTAATACCAGCGCCATCAGCAGCGGATGAATCAGCTGCGCCAGATGCAAGAACTATATTTAAATCATCAACAGTCAATGTTGTTGAGTTAATAGTAGTTGTAGTACCGTTTACTGTAAGGTCACCTGTGACAGTCAAGTTATCATTAACAGTGACTTCAGATGTGCTGTGACCAATTGATATTGCTATGCCACTTGTTTCTGTTGCTAGTTTTAAAGTACCAGTAGCGTTTGTGAGATAACCATTAGAGCCATCGTGATATACTTGCATATCACTACCAGTACCAAACTTAAATTTGTCACTATCTGGTATGATGAGATCGCCATTGCTATCAACACTTACAAATTTTGAAGCTTGGGATGTACCTAACGTAGTAATACCAAGCCCGAAAGGTGAATACGTCATATTATTTCTCCGCTAGGAAGTTGATGTTTCTATAGTAATATACACTTTATACTATAAACCAATTGCTATTATCCGATACCAACGTAACAGATTCATTCTGATGCAAAAGCGCAACAGAAGTTGCTCCGTCTATGGTGTCGCTTCCAGCCCTTAAAATATTTACAGCATTACTGCTGCTGTCCGTTTTTTTAACTATTACCTGCATACCACCGTTTGAATCTGCGGTATACAAAGTAACGTCAACTTCCCCACTGCTAGCATTTACGAAGACTACACCATTGGCAGTGGTCAAGGTTGTGTCTCCAGTGATTGTGTTATAAGGAGATGCGGTGTTAGACTTTCCATCCGCATCAAGAAAAACAGCTTTGTCGGCAGGATATGTACCAAAAACGGTATGAGTTCCGACTGTTAGATCGAGTGCATTATTGCTGTTTGAACTAGCTAATACTGTAGTTCTTGCGAGAGTGTCGGGAGAACCGTCAGTTATTGTGGCAATACCGACTTCCCAAGAAGTACCATTCGCATCTTCTATTGCGTAGTAGGTAGTGTTCCCATCTCCTACTGCGGACACAAATGTCTGAAAACCATCAACAGCTCCAGCCAAGCTTATAGTGCCTGAACCGTCAGTTGTTGTGGTTTCTTTTACTCTGTCTTTTATTACTAGAGCCATGGTAACTCCCTAAACAAAGGTTTTAGAGGTTACTAGGCAAATGTGATATCCAAATCGCCAGCATTAAATTTAAACACATCGCCGTTCTTTACATCTCTTGCAGACGTTAAAGATCCGTGAAGTAAGACGTTACCACCGCTTGAAGCGTCGGCAACAAAAACACCGGAAACCATCCCCCAATCTGCTGAGGAGGTTGGAAATGTTACATCATTAGTATTTTGGGTAGCTCCATTAGAAGGTGCATCCCAAGAGGTAACTTGTACTCTAGCATAAGATCCACCACTAGGTTCTTGAGTTAGTGTACCTGCTTCTAATTTGTCAGTTTCGTAGAACGAAATAAGACCAACGTAGACGCTTGTTCCGGGAGTGGTATAAGCAGTATTTCTCAATACGTGGTTTATTAAGGCGTTCTCTAGATAGTTTGAAAGTGCTGACATGTTTTATCTCCGATCTAAAAGGAGGTTAACTCCATTCTTCTCCATGTGTCACTCGCAACACACACATAGAGGTGATATATTGTTGTGCCATTTATAGCAGTCCCACCAAATTGTATCTCTCCGGGGCTGCAAGTTTCTGTTGCGCTAGATGGTACTGAATTGTCCCAAAAAACAACAGAATCTGCGGTATCTGTAAAAGAATCTCTTACATCCGCTGGACTAATAAGTCCGGCAGAGTTGTTAGGTAAAACTGTCTCTATCTGTGTTGATAGCTCGCTTTTTGTTCTTTTTGTCATATAATTAAAACCACAGTAAAATCTATAAAATACATATTATTATACACCATATACAAAAAAACCGCCCCTAAAAAACTTAGAGGCGGTTCTCAGACAGAAAGCCGTTATTGATTAGAAGGAGCCAAGAAGGATTCTTCGGTTATCAAGTACAGCAAATCCTACTTCAGCCCAGCCGTAGAAACCAGCTCTCTGTTGGCGATGAAGTGCGTCGTCTTCAAAAATCTGGACATCTTGCTTGATAGGCATGATGAAGCTGTCATTAGCAGTTCTATCAATACCAACTACAAGTTCAGGGTCAGAACCATTCAATGAGGCAGCAAGTTGGTTGCTGTAGAAGTTCTGATATTCTTGACCTTCGCCAAGTTCATCCATGTCGTGCAGATTTACACCAAAGATGCGGGTGATAGCAGCGGCGTCGTCGCCTGCTTGGTAGATCTCGCGTCGTGTGATTTCGTCAACTTGATCTACACCCCAGTTACGGATGTCTTCCAGAGCTTCTGGAGACAAGTAGAGATCAGTCAAACGTCCACGATTCAAAGATCCAGTGTTACCACCAGCGTTACGTCGCATGACAGTTTTCATCAAAGAAATGAGTCTCTTTGTGAACTGTCCATCAGCGGCATCGCCATCGTAAACCAAGATGTTTCTATCAACGCCAGCGGCTAAGAGGGTGTGCCAACCGTCGTCGTTCATCTTCTTTACGAAACCAGCTTCGAGAACCTGCATTGCGCGACCAACAACATCCCAGCGAGCTTCGCGAGCATACCGAAGAAGGTAATCAATCGAGGAGCCAACTGTATAAGTTGGAACCATGACGTAATCGCCTTCGACAGCACGTTCTGGAATACGCCCATGTCCGGGATTTGTATACGCAACGTGTTCGTTCTCAGTTCCGGGAGCTAAGAGATCCAGTGGGAATTCCACTGAAGTTCCAGCTTCCATTGGGAGTCTTTCAAAGATCCCGTCTAAAACGTCACCGACCAAAACACCTTTTCTCAAAGGCTGTTCTAGTGCGGTAGCGAGTTCATGTTGAGCTTCAAGGGCAACTACCTTTTCAGCACTGCCGGATCGCTTGATAAGCTCAATAAAATGATCATCAGGTCGATTCATTCTATTCATTATTCTATTCTCCATTTAAGGGTTAGATTATTACTCAAGACCGACAGTATCGTCGTCAGTATTCTGGAATGGCATTGGCAAGTTAACTTCAACTTTGGCATAACCGTCTTCGTCCTTAGTGGACATAAAACGACCAATGATGATCTTCTTACCGTCAGCAATTTCAGCATCGGTAGCAATGTTACCAGCGGTTCCATCATCTACAAATGCAGCTACACCAGCCGTTGGTGTACCAGAAATTTTATTGGTTACAACGTAACCCTTTTTAAGGATAGAAACTTTTCCACCTTTTTGAACTTCGTCTTGATGCCAGTTAATGTGTTGGCGAGTGAGGTCGAGATCGACAACATCGTTCAACAAAATACCAACAGGAATCAACGCGTTGGTTGCCTGTGCATACTTTACTTTTGCGCCAGCTTGGTCCATTGCTGCACCAGAACCAACAGTATCTAATACTACAACTCCACCACGCTCAACAGCGCCGTCGTTGTAGAAGAAAGAAATATCGACATCGAGTTCGTGTCTATCAGCTTTTAAAGCCATGATATATACTCCTATTACTTATAAAAAACTAAATTACTCTTGAACCTTAGCGGTTGAACGAAGAACGTTACTTTCAAGCCATGCGCTAGCAGCCGTTCTTGTTTCCAAAACAGCGTCTTCACCAACGTCAGTTAGTGATGCTTCTGCTTCTACTTCGACTTCTTCAAGAACTTCTTCTGAAAAGTCAGCTTCAACTTCTTCAGTTTCGACTTCTTCTTCAACTCCAGCCTTGGGCTTTTTACCCGTCATAGGTTGTGCAGCCTTTGGCTTTTTACCCATAGGTCCTTCGCCCTTCTTTTTCATGAAAGGAGGAAGTTCTTTTTCGTCTTTTTCTTCGTCATCCTTTTTGGGTTTATCTTCGGCCATCATTGGCTTTGGAGGCTTTTTGCCGGGTGTTCCCGCAGCAATAACCTGAACGATTTCCCCAAACATTTCGTCACTTGCTTCAGCGAACTTTTCAAGAGCAGCTTCAGCTTCTTCGCCTTCTAAACCAACTTCAAGAAGCATAGACTTGCGAGCAAGCGTCTTCTTTTCAGCTTCGTGGGCTTCAATCTTTTCATTGGCAGCAGCCAATTCTTCATCTTTACTTGCAATAGCCTCTTCAAGCTCAGTGACTTTAGCTGTAATAGCTTCTAGAGCTTCTTTAGTTTCTGCAATAGCTTGTTCTTTTTCGGCTACGGTAGCTTCAAAAGCTTCAATTCTTGACTGAAATTCCTCATCTTTTTGATTAGCAACTTCAGTACGCAAAGCTTCTGCGGCTTCTTTGGCGATTGCCAATTCTTCCTTTAGCTCTGCAACTTGATTTTCTAATACATTATCGGACATATCAGATATCTCCTTAATATTTGATTCTGAAATTAATTTTGTTTCATTAACTCCGGCAAACGAAAAAATTCTAGAACCGCCACCGTCTAAGATAACACTTCTAGGATTAGCAGGGTTACTAACCAAGCCTTTGCCAGAAAAATTGATGTTCCGTAGTAATCTACCTACCCTGTATCCTTCATACTGTCCCTCTCCTCCATATGCTCTAAGATGTTTAGTTAGAAATGCAGACTCTTCATCTCTTGCAATCACCTTATTGTTTCCATCAGGTGATATAACGGCATAATCAAAATTATTGAAAAGAGCTTCCATGCTTACAAACCATTCACCGGCTTCAATTCCGGCTATGATTTTTCGCATTCGTTCTTTTCTTTCTGAATCAGTCCAGCTATTGTATAAAACAGCACTAGTACGGATTTCAAAATCAGAACTAGGCATAACGTTCTGATCTTCTAACTCCTTACCTTCTGTATCTACAACAGTGGAACCAGTAATATGCCCTATAATATCAGCCTCGTTATGCATGAAGTTGAATTGTTTATCTTCAGGACTATTTCTAGCTTCCCAGATTTCTTTAGAATCAAAAACATCATCGTTTTTGTTCCAGCCTGTAGAAACAAGAATAGACTTTAGATAGTAAAGATCAAATTGACCTTTATTTTCAGCAGCAGCTTTATCCGAAGCTAATAATTTTTTTATGTCTTCTTGGTCTTCTTCGCTTGGTACATATGCACTGACAAGTGAAGCGTAAGCAAGACTATTGCTCGCTAATATTTTTTCACCAAGATTATCGTTGATTTCTTTTTTGTATATTGGAATATTCATATAATACCTCATAAAATTATACACCATTAATTAAAATAAATGCTAAAAACATTAGGTAGTATGGAACGACGCATAGGCATTCGCGCTCATCTGTTTTCTTTCATCAATGTTAGGTGACCTCTTATTGGTTTTAATAAATCCACTTTTTAGCGAAGTAATTGTTTTCGCTACAGTTTGATTCACTCCAGAGCCACTTTTCAAAATGTCATTGACTAAACCTGCATTTATCTCTTCGTAAGGTTTCAAATTACAAAGCACGCATAATTTTATGTATTCTAATTCCCCAGACTGTTGCTTGTTTAGCGCTCTGAGGTTCTTTTTATTGTAATGTGCAAGGATGGCAGGATGCACAATTTCGGATATTGTTTTTTGCGCATCGTTAGTCCATAGCAATAAGTTTACAAAATCTGATTTTACAGTCTCTCTAGGAAGAACTTCTTTTTGCTTCCTTTTTACTTGATCCCTAGCATTTTTGGGTCTTCCATCTTCAGGGCGACCTACTGGATCAAATTCTTTCTCTCTTTGTTGTTGCTTTCCTATCTCTTCCTCAACGGCTTCATCTCTAGTCTCCCTACTAACTCTATCTTCGGGATTTGTAAATGGATGAGGACCTGTTTCTTCAGAAGGGATTATACCGAGATCTTCCACACCAATATCTCCTTTTTGCAAAGCAATCTTTTCGATATCGTTCTTGTGTTGCGGATTGTGGTAAGGACCAGCTTTTTGAGGCATGGATTCCCCTTTTCTTTCCCGTTCTTCTCTTTTGATTCTGATTTTTTCAATCTCTGGAATCTCCCCAAATCGTTCAACAACTGTTTCGGCACTAACAATATTTCTGTCTGCCAGTTGTATTAGGAGGTTTTTCTCTGAAGATTCATCAGCAAGAACCATTTGGTCAAAGTGAATGGTAGCCGGTAATCTAAAGCCCATGGCTTTTCTGACTATCTCAAGCTCGGTATTTAACCAAGAGACTAAAACATCGCGCCCATACTCTAGTCTTTCTACAAGAGTTTTAAGGCTAATAAAGTTGTTAGTAAAGCTGCCTCCGCCACCACTGGCCATTCCGGTAAGTGTAGGTGGAATGCCGAGACCTGCATATATATTCGTAAGAACTGGATCATATTTTTCTTTACCTAAAAATCTATATACCTGTGTGCTAGACTCGGTGAACTTTAATTCAGGACCCCATACCAAGTCCATGGTTCCGCCACCTACATTGCTAGCTAGTATATTTCTAAGTTTGTTGATTGCATTTTTAGTTGGTAGTATTTTGTTATCTAAGTCGCCAAGACTCCAAAGTCTTATGTTAGATATAGCACCGTCAAGTGCGGATATGTCTGCGAGCTTCATCTTTTCGAGCATTACGATATCGTCAAGAATTGCGTATATCATAGGATTGGCCCAAACCAACCAGTCATCTTTCTTGTAGAAGTAAGCAGAGACCTTGTTTTCGTCTAAAGGTATTAACTCTTTACCGGTTTTAATTGCGTCTATGATATCTGGAGGAAGCACAGCTGAGAGCTTTGCATTATAGGGAACAGTACCTGCAATCCCGCGCTTTGCTTGCTGTCTAATTACTTTAGATACCTTAAGAGCGTATTTTGGTTGACCAACAAAAGTCGCTAGCTCATTGCCAACAACTTCAATTGATAGTGGGTTTAAGAAGTCGAACTTCCAAGGTATTTCACGCTTGTTGAACAGCAGATCTTGTATGCTCATGTCTGAGCCTGCTGACCTCAATTCTTTTTCGGCTTTCTTGCTTATCTTTGCCGTTCTTCTTTTAACAATTACATTTCCACATCTATACAGGGTGTTTAAGAATCTTTCAGATCTTTCTTTGCCGTTGATCTTTTGAAACCACTTCCTATAGAACTTTTCTATTCTCTTGTTTGGGTGTACGAGATTTATACCCTGAGAAGCAAAGTCAGACATCAAATCAATTACATTCCTAATGATTCCGACTTTATCGTATGCAGCCATGCACATCTGGATGGCTTCTTTTTGTTTGTAGGGTACAGCCTCTTCACTTCTAAATCTGTTATAGTCTTCTCTAGTAAAACCAACTCTAACAGAGCGATTGGTTTCTAGATCTAAGAACGATCTTCTCCTATAACCAACGGTTTTTTGTATACCGTCGTAGTGATCTATGTTGTCTGAAGTTTCGACCAAAGCTTGTTGTTTTCCAGAGTCGTCTGCCCAAGTAACAAAACCTTGTGCCTTTTGCATATCTTGATTTTCTTCTGCCATTATTTTTCTCGTTTGGAATGTAATTGGAATGATTGAAAGATTAATCTAATTGATTATACACCAAATTAATACACATCCTTCATTCCTTCTGTAAACCAAGCAGGTCCTATAAAACCATCTCCATTTTCAGATACTGTTTTTCCAGCCCATCCGCCAACGGCGTTATACTCTTGTGGTGTTGGAGTTCTTCTTATCTTTCTTGCAGACATGTTAGCCATAATTAAAGATGAGTAACGGTCTTTTCTAAGTCGGTCTTTTCTTCCTCCCGGAAGTTTAACTTCAGGAGTGTCCCATTTATCTCTGCCAGAAGTTGTCTGTGACATGATAATCATAGAGAGTTCATCCTTAAGCTCTTCTATTTCCATCACACAATCCTCTAGCGTGTCATATAGCCTATTTTTTAGTTTGTCGTCGGATATAGCTAAACCTATGGTGGCGGAGTCAAAGTAGGGGAATAGCACTACCTTGTCCTCAAAATCCTTCCTTAACCCATGATTAGCCTCTCCAACCCAATCCGCTTTAGCAAACTGTATAAGCTCGACAATGTGTAGTCCTGCTTGGCCATCGGTATCTTTTTCTTTTTTCTCGTCTATAGTAGGCCATATAGGAAGCTCTCCCTCTTGTATCTTATCCTTGTCGTGTAGAGCCTCCATAATCGCTATACCGCCACCCTGAGCGTCTAGAGCGATCTCCTCGCAAGGGAATACCTTCATTAGGTCTCTGATCTTTCTAGCACAGTAAGAATAGAAATCTGTCTCGCTTACAACTCCCGCTTTTATCTTCTCTTTATGCTCAGACCTGTTAGTAGTCCAACAATAAACAATCCTTGAGTGATCTTCATGCAACTCCATAACGACAATCGAGAAGTTGTCTACTTCAGAAGCAGGGTCAATCCCATACACATACCTAGCTTTTGGGTTTCCTCTTATCGAGGCATGAAAGTTAACCTCACCACTAGGCAGGCTTATTTCATTCTCAGGAGAAGCCACACAAGCCTCTATAAGCGATCTTTTGAAAAAGCCATTACTATCACTAGAAAAGCAAGCGCCGAACTCCATTTGGTATATACCGGCGTGTACGGTGGCTTTAGATCTTGCTACCTGTCCAGCATCCATAAAACCTTCCGGTAGAAGCTCAAAAGGCACTCTAATGATAGAGTATTCAGTCCAGTCGAAATCAGGCGGTACTCCATCCTCGCCAAATATCTCACCTAGCTTCTTCTTGTCACCTTTGCTATTTATGATTTGCTTCCATTTCTTCCAGTATTCAGCAAAATGATTGAAGTCATAGTAAGCAGTTCCAGAGAGGATAATTTGGTTTCCCAGCTTCGTCATCTCGTCTCTAGTGTCTTCTAACTCAATACCATCCGCTTTAGCTTGTTTTTCGGCAGCTATTCGTTTTACATTTTCTATGGGAGAGGCAGAAACAGCGGCGAAACCAGCAACAACGTTTTCAAATATTTCACGAGGTATAGATGCAAATTCGTCAGCAACAATGTCATTAGCACGTTGACCACGAATTTTAGAGCCATCTCCAAGTGGTAAGCAGGTTACAGTGCTATCGCCTATAATCATTCTGCACATATCGACATCTTTTCGTGGCCCACTACTGCCTCCAGCTATGTCTCTAAGAAGTGGTGCATTTCGCCATATAGTGTCCATGTACTCAAAAAGAACTTTAGATTGACGGAAGGCAGCACCAACGATGACTATCTTTCTTCCGGGCATTAGCAAAGCCCTAAGCATAGAATATAGAGATAGTATGAAAGACTTACCGAAACCACGACTAGCGATAAGCATTGGGAATTTTCTAGACCACATCTCTTGTAAGAATAGAGCTTGAGATGGTAGTATCTCTACGTTAAATATGTATTTGCATATAAATGAGAAGTATTCTGGGTTTGCCAAAAGCCAAGTTAGTTTTATATGAAACTCTTCTTCAGTTTCAATTGCAAACGGATTTATAATATTCGAGCTGTCTTGGTCTAGATTCAGCCATGCATCTTCTAATATTTTAAGTGTATTAATTGACTTGTTCACGAATTAGTATCTCCGTAACTTCATCAAAAATTCTAAACACTCTCTCCTCGGCATCCACTTTGTTTTCGCAGAATAGAAACACCACGTTATATTTTTCCTCCAACTCCCTAACTCTCCGCCATATAAACTTCCCGTTCATCCTCATGTACTGCCATCTCTTTTTTGGTATTCCTGAGTTCTCAGGAAACGACATAATGTCGTCAATCGAGAACTCACATACTATGTATGCCCATCGGAAATTAGACATGCGTTCCATTTCTGCTTCAAACGGCTTCCTCTTTTGCCCTAAATTCATAGCCAACTCGCCTGTGCTGGCCTTGCGCTCAATTACTAGGCTCTTTTCCAATCCTCTCGCCGTGTAGTCGCCGGTCTTCAAACCCCAGTCTTTCACGGCTTTGCAGCGGTCAAACGATTGAAAAGTCCAGCCGTTCTTCTCTCTCGTGTCTCTTAGTATTATGTATTCACTTCTCATTGTTTCTTAGTATGTCCCAGAACAGACTCGCATAGTTCTGTTCTGCCCCCGTTACTTCTTTGTGGCATTTCCAACACAGCGTTATTCCATTATTCAAATCGTAACGCAAATGAGGAGCATCTGCCCACCTAATTATATGATGCGCGTTAAGACGCTTCCTTTTACTATTGCATCCGGGCATTTGACACTCATAAGAGTCTCTTTCATATACCTGTTTGCGCCAGCTTGCATAGACTGGATCGTGATAGTCTCTTCTCATCTCTTACGCGGCTTCATTTTTGATGCTTTAACCACCTTGGTGGTATTGTCAAAATCTTTTACTATATCCCTTACGGCATCTATCGGGTTGTGTTTTAATACGCCTTCCTTCAGCTTATTCATTGCTAGATAACAAGCTTCATCTGGATCTTCTGCTTGAATAAAAAAATAACATCTGTTTTTGATGTATTCAGTTATTCCAAACCTCTCCATAAGAGAGCTGATCTTCGACGTATCCATAACCACCTTGTATATCATGATCCACCATTATTTTTACTAACTGCTCAAAACTTACTTTAGGACTCCACCCAAGCAACTCCTTAGCTTTGTCGCTTTTGCCTCTCAAATAATAAACCTCAGAAGGTCTGCGCAGTTTTTCATCTATTTTTACATAATCTTTGTACTCATATATATCTATACACCTAAATGCTTCTATTACAAAGTCTTCTATAGTCCAAGTCTCTCCTGTAGATATAACAAAATCATCGGGATTCTCCTGTTGTAGCATGAGCCACATGGCTTCTACGTATTCTGGTGCATAGCCCCAATCCCGTTCCACATTAAGATTGCCTAGACTTAAAATGGGTATATCGCCACCTTCATCCAATGCCTGATGTAGTTTAGCTATATACTTCGTCACCTTGCGCGTCACGAAGTTCTCTCCGCGTCTTTCGCTCTCATGGTTAAACAATATGCCAGAACACGCGAAGATGCCGTAGGAGTCCCTGTAGAGCGTTGTAGCTTGATGTGCGGCTAACTTAGCCACTGCGTAGGGAGACTGCGGATTAAACACCGTATACTCGTCCTGATAGGCTTCTAAGCAGTCTGAGTCATCACACTCAAAGCTATCGCCAAACATCTCGCTAGAGCTTGCTTGATAGAAACGAGGACGCTTCGACATGCTCCTGATCGTTTCTAGAATGTTCATGCAACCTTGAGCAACCACATTCCAAGTATTAGTTGGTTGTTCAAAGGAAGTACCCACATGAGATTGAGCAGCTAGGTTATACACTTCGTGTGGTTGAACGTTGTTCAATAACCGGTAGATACTAGGCAGATCTGTAACATCGCCTTGAACCAGCTTGAAACGTTTATTTGTTAAAGAAATGTGCAATCTGGCAGTGTTGTCTATACTCGATCTTCGTGTAACACCATATACCTTGTATCCCTTATTAAGTAGGAATTCAGAAAGGTATGATCCATCTTGTCCTGTTACTCCGTATATAATTGCTCTTTTCATATTTGTTTACCGAATACCTCGTTACTTATATCTAGTACATGTTTATATTTTTGTAATAGCGTTTGGTATGTTTGGTCGTACTCCATTGTTTTGTATCTGGTATTAACATCCATCTCCCAAGCGGTTTTTATATGCTTCATTCCGTCAAAGGAGCTACCGCCTCCAAATATAGATAGTTGGTTGATAGCGGCATCGGTAAACTTAAGACCCAGCTTGTCACATATCTCTGCTCTGTAGTTTATATCAGTAACCCATTGGTTATAGAGAATGTGGTGTGTGGGGGTTTCTTTGTTGTTTACGTACTTAAAGTGATCTATGTAGTTTTCTACTTTTGTATCGTTTACTATTTGTTCTATTGGTTTGTTATCTCTTTGTGACATCTTTACACAGCTGGCAAGCCAGTTTTTAAAGTCACGTAGTACAATGACTATCTCTGGTTTGATGTTAGAACCCGATACCGCACTAGAGTGTGCGCAAGATAACGCTACCTGAGAGATTTTCTCTTGTTCATGCGTTAGTATAAGCCTATTTGGTGATATGTCGGCTATGATATCATCAAACTTGAGTTTGTCTGTGTGTTCTTCCGGGCCTCGCTTAAGAGGATTGTTAGCGAGAATGCTTATTCCATTGTCTGTTTGGACTTTGAACAACCAAGAGGCAATGGTATTGATAGAAAAATCGTATATATTTTTCTGTTGGTGTAGTAGCCATACTGCAATAGGGTGATGTCCTGTCCTATGCATTCCAGCAACAACTATTTTTTTAGTCATCTTTTACCGTCTCGGGTGTTAGAAATGGTTGATCCACTAACTGGTCTTCGTATTGGTGGTACTCTGACAGTCTTTCTTTCTCTTTGTATGCTGCTAATCGCATTTTTTCCATTTCAATACCCATCTCATGGCGTACTTCAGGGTCTGCTATGAGATTTCTTACCCACCCAATGAATGTCTGCTTAGAATCTTCGAGTCTTTTGACTCTTTGCTCTCTAGTAGCTTTGAGATCTTTGAGCATAGAGGACTTTTTTGTTTGTAAATCTCTATAGTCTCTAGTCAAACTCTCTTGGGCGGCTCTACATACTGCGATTTGTCTCTCTAGATTGAATATATAGTCTTTATCTTGGACTTCGATTGGCTTTAACTTCTCGTCGTTGATGAGTTCCTCGAACTTATCTATCTCCCTCATGTTGGTTTGTTGGTCTTTGAGGGCGCGATTCATTAAAACTTCGAGCTTGATGGCATCTAAAACCTGTAATTCTTCGGTGGGAAGGACATCATCCCGGAATTGGCCGATTATTCGGCCCCAGTGATAGATGAGTATCTCCAGTTCTCGCTCAGAAAACTGACTTTCAAGCTCTTTCCAGTAGGGTCTTGACTTCAAATCGTAGTAAGCTTCAATTTCTCGCTTGTCGATTGCCGTCTTACCCAATTTAGAGTTCACGTAAGACTCTACAGAATCAGGGTCTCTGTCCAATTGAGTAGCAATTTGCTCAATTGAGAGCGTTTCATAATTGTTTTTTATGAAATCTTGCTCTTGTTTAGAGAATCTCCCTTTCTTCATATCCGTTATCTCTCAGTATGTTGTTAATTTCTTCTAGTATTTTTTCTCTGCGCGGTTTTGCGACGTAACAACCGTCTTTTATGCGCAAATAATCAGATCTTAAACCGACATCTAGGTTCATATTTATGATCTGTATGATTTCATCTTGCTCACAGTCATCAACAAACTCGTCATCTATCCTCATGTTCATCTCCTGCTCATCTCTTATGTTATAGATGTCAAGAGGTTCCATTAAAAACTTCTTACTGTTGTTGTGTTTCTTCTGTGCTTCTGAATTTTCTTTTGTCTGTCTGTAATATTTGTCTCTTTTGAAGTTTGTAAGCCTGTTTTTTACGTGTACTGCTAAAAAGTTTTCTAGTGGCCTACCCTCTTCGTACCTGTCAAGAGCTTCCATAGCAATTATAACGGCTTCTTGACGTATGTCTTCAGCTTCAAAATAACCAAAACGGAATTTGTATGCGTATCTGTCCGCAATATTATTGATTACTTCCAGAACTTCGCTCTCGCTCATCCCCTTTGGTATCTTCATTTTGACCTCTTAAGATAGCTTGTGCTTTTTCTTGAGTTGGATCTTCAACCAAAAGTTCTTTTTTTACAGATGATTCCACGCTAGCAGTGGCTTTAATAGACAAACTCATTCCAACTTTGTCTGACATGTTTTACCTCCAAATGTGTAAAATTAAAAAGTCGCCAGTATAGTATTATACACTAAAAGATTTTAATAAGGCACATTTAAGGTGTTGTATGAAACTCAGCAAACAAGAACACGAGTACGTAAAACAGTTTGCTAACATACTAAAAGACGAACAGATAGCCGACGAACTCACTCGTATCCGTTATAGTTTAAGTAATGAAGGTGGGCGCGTTACAATTGATCAAGTTCGGAAGTCTAGGTATAAGCAAGGAATAAACAAGAAGTCTGGCAGAGGGAAATGTCAGGTTAGAAGGGATAAGGAAAATGAGTGATAACTATGTAGAGATATACTTGGGTGGCGTTTTGGGCGCTGGTAAAGCCGCTAAGGTCAGTCCAGAGGATTATCCGTTGCTAAGTCAGTATAGTTGGCACGTAAATAAGAATGGATATGCCGTAACTAAGATCAAAGGGCGTCACAAGGCTATGCATAGAATGGTTTTGGGTACTACCAATCCATATATCTTCGTTGACCATGCAGATCAGGATCGTCTTAATAACACTAGAGAGAATCTAAGCGAGATGACGCCGAAAGAAAATGCCAACAACATGAAATCAAACGTAAAGATTCTGGCATTTGGTGAAGAAAAGAACATTTCAGAGTGGGTGGACGACGATAGGTGCGAGGTCTCATACGCAGCTTTCTATAATCGTCTGAATAAGGGTATTGATCCCGAAGTTGCGATGCGAAAAAACGGAAACAAGCGCAATATAAATGTCTAATCCGTATGAGCCGCCTAAAAAAGACCCAAGGCGGCATCTAAAAAGCTCAGACCGTTGGGGAGAGAGACATAGACCGCCAACAACCGATTGGTGCGATGTCGCTTTTGTTATCTCCATTGTGCTGCTGATGTGGTTCAGTCCAATTCTAATCAAGTGGTTCACCAAGCTTCTAATAGGATGGATTAGCTAAGACATGGAAAGCAGAGCGCTTTAGTTTTGTTTGCACCACCCCCGCGAATATCCATGCTATTGAGACTCTATCTCACTAACGAAAAACCCCCCC
>CEON01054321.1_pt1 | contig 14970 bp, 21 predicted proteins | sample 530291 | NCBI WGS metagenome assembly CEON01 (sample SAMEA2619888, study PRJEB7988) | marine metagenome | biome: marine biome (ENVO:00000447); feature: surface water layer (ENVO:00002042); material: "saline water (ENVO:00002010), including plankton (ENVO:xxxxxxxx)" | depth 5 m
CTTAAAAAATTTACTTTAGTTAAAAAAAGTGGTGTAAAGCTTGAAAAATCATTTGATGTTGATAACATAGAGTTGATCAGTAAGGCAAAGAGTAATGGCTGGATAGAGGTAGGTGCAAAGCCTAAGCCTAAACCAAAGAAGAAAGCTTCTAAAAAGAAGTGAAAGATTTAATAGATCAATTAAAAATCCATGAAGGTTATAAACCTACATTGTACAAGTGTACGGCTGGGGTAGACACGATAGGAGTGGGATTCGCCATAAAAGACTTACATTTGTCTGAAGAAGTCTGCGAATTGATCCTAAAAGAAAAATTAGAAGTATTAGAAGGCAGATTTGAAAAATCATTTGATTGGTTTAAAGATGCGCCATTAGAAGTAAGGAATACATGTATGAACATGGCGTATCAATTGGGGTTTCGTGGCTTCAGTAATTTCCGCAAAACTATAGCATTTTTAGCAGATAAAGATTATAAAGCTGCATCAGTAGAAATGCTAGATTCTAAATGGGCCAAACAAACACCAAATAGAGCAAAAGAATTATCTGAGATTATTAAATCTCTTTAGTTGCTTCTTTCAACTGCCAAAGATTAATTTATGATACAAGATAAACTGTCAGGAAATGCATTAGCTTGCCCTAATTGCTATAGCTTACAACTAATTAGAAGTGGATGGGAGCATGGCAAACAAAGATATAGGTGTAAGCGATGTGGGCATAGAAGTGTACACCCTATAACAGATATTGAGCTTTTAAAAGAGAATGTAAAATACCGAAAGGAAAAACAAAAAGCTCAAGATATAAACAGAGTAGAAAGAAAATCTTTTAGGGAACATGTAAGAATTGAAAATGCTGTAGAAGAATACAGCAAGCAGTTAGTAAAGCTTTTTGAAAATAATAAGTTACATACGCATACTCAAAAGCATAAGGTCAAGAACAAAGCTGTTGGAGTAATACAATTTAGCGACCTTCACTTTAATGAATTAGTCGAACTCCAGAACAACAGATATGACTTTCAAGTTGCATCACAACGATGCCAGCACTTTGTACAAAAGGCATCAGCGTACTTCAAAACGAATGATGTTAGCCAAGTTGTGGTTGCATTGACTGGTGACCTAATGAATAGTGATCGTCGCTTAGACGAATTACTAAATCAGGCACAGAATAGAGCCAAAGCTACATTTTTATCAGTAGATATTATGCAGCAAGTATTACTAGACCTTAATAATAATTTTAACTTAAGTGTTGGAAGTGTGGTAGGTAACGAAGGTAGAGCCAACAAAGAATTGGGATGGAGTAATAAAGTAGCCACAGACAATTATGACTATACGATTACAAATTGCCTTAAATATCTATTTAAAGATTCAGATATACATTTTATAGATGGCGACCCAAGTGAATTAGTTATAAATGTAGCAGGGCAAAATTTACTTTTATTGCATGGGCATGGAGCGATAGCTAAAGGAGATGAAAGAGCTGTCAATCAATTAATAGGAAGATATGCAATGAAAGGCATAGCGATAGACTATACAATATTTGGCCATGTTCACTCTGCTAGAGTTGGTGACACATTTGGAAGAAGTGCAAGCTTAGTAGGAGCAAATGATTACTCTGAAAAAGCTTTGAATCTCGGTGGTAGGGCAAGTCAAAATGCATATATATTTTATGATAATGGTAACCGAGATGGTATAAAAATTGACTTGCAAAATACAAATTGCAAAGGGTATAACATTGATAAAGCATTGGAGGCGTATAATGCAAAATCGGCTAAAAAAAGTAGTAAGCAAGAAACCATATTCAAGGTGGTTGTATAGTACGTCCTCGACTTTACATATTCCAGACTGTACTGAAAGTCGATCTTGCACTACGCTTCCAAAATATTCGGAGAGTATTTATGATAGATAGTTTAAGAACTACAACTGCGGGAGTAGGTGGTATGGTTGTAACTTGGATGGAGTGGTTGCCTATAATGGTTAGAGTCTTAGTAGGGTTTGCCACTTTTATATATATATGTTTAAAAATTTATAAGTTAATGAAGTAATGAATGAACGAAGAGGAATTACAGAAACAGGCAGAAGGATTCCTAGGAAACTGGGTATGGCTATTTGTATCTGGAATTGCCCTCTTATTATTTAAGTCAACTATAGAAACTGTTGTTGAGGGTTTAAAAGTCTTTCTTGGTAAAGACCTTAATACTGACGATGTTGTAATACTCGATGGTCGCCCTGCAAGAGTTATAAGGGTTGGTCTGTGGAAAACAACATTCTTTGCTTATGATATAGGTATAGCTAATGGAAAGCCTTTTGTTAAAGGTGGAACGAAAATACAGATCCAAAACGATAAGTTGAAGGATCATGTAATTGAAAGGCCTTTGCAAATGCTGGATTTAAGCAAATGGGATGAAAGTGATAAGAAATAGTTTACAAGATAAAAAGTTATTGCAAATAATAGAAAACAAAATGGATATTAAAATTAATAGCTTTGGTTTAAAAATAAGAAAACTTGAAAACGAAGTTAGAAGCCTTCGTGGAAAAGTTATAAGATTAGAAACTTTAAATAAAGGAGAGGAATAATGGATTGGATTACAATGAGTTTAGGATTAGGTAGTGGTGGTGTTGTTATGTGGGTTCTTAAAAAAATACCTAACGACAAAATATGTGCAGTAGTAGAAGGTACATTTGAAAAACTTGGAATATTAATGACAGCAGGCTTAACTAAATGGTCATTTACAGCTAAAATTTGGAATAAGACTATAGAGCCTTATTTTATCGATCTAGTTGACAATGTTGTAGGTGGTGCTTTAAGAGGATTAATTAAAGGTTTAAAGTCAGATAACAAATGATAAAAAAAATACTAATAAATAAAGTTGTTAATTTACTAGCTAAAAACTTCAAGCTATTTGAAATTCTAAAATATGTTGAAGAAGATAATGAATTGGATGATGCAGTTCGAGAAATAAAACTTGAGCTGCATGAAGTTCAAATGAGGTTAGAAAAACTTGAAAAATGAGTTTTAATTTAACAGTAAAACATATACCTACTAATGATTATCAGCAAATCTTTATCGAAGATATGCCGACTAATCTATTTATTAATAAAGAAGGAAGAATAAAATTTAGGTCAATCGATGAAGATGTGTTGGAAGATGTTTTAACTTTAAATCCAGAAAAACTTATTATAAAATCTTCTGATATACATTTAGATGGTGATAAAAATCTAATATTAGATGATACGTCATCAAAAATTATAATTCAAGATCCAGGCGCATCTGGCGAATCTTTAAAAGTTTATCATAATGCTGATGATGCTATTATAGAATCAACAGATAGCACTAATATAGTTTTGGATGCTGGTGATGGTCAGACTTTAGAGTTTTGGCACAATGGTGGATTGAGGTATAGAATGAGTGGTTTGTCCTTCAAACACGCTTTTCATTATACTTCAAATGATTATTTTGAAATAGATGTAGATGCTAATGGGGCGACTGTTATGAAGACAGTAGATGCGAGTACTGGAACTGAAGGCGATTTATTAATTGATGCAGATGGAGAGTTAAAACTAGATGCTGCAACTGACCATCATATTGAACTAGGAAAGGGAACTGGCTTTACTCAAGGTAGTGCAAGTAGTGCTAGTGATGTTGCTGTAGATTTTAGGGATACACAAAAATACCTACTTACAATGAGTGGTAATGTAACTAATCTAAATATGCAGTTCCCTTCTGTGTCTGGAAACTTTACTTTACTTGTAAAACAAGATGGCTCAACTAGAACAATAACTAATTATAATGTTTTAGATAGTGGTGGTAGTGCAGCAAGTGGAAGTGGTACTGTTAAATTTTCTGGAGGCAGTAATCCAGATCTAACCGATGGTGGGAATAAGGTAGATATTATTAGTATGTATTGGGATGCAACTAATGAAATATGCTACGGAGTAGCGAGTTTAAATTTCTAATGGAATATATAAATAGAACAACTAACAAATTTAATAATAAATATAAGGTTTACCCTAAAAACATACCTATAAATTATAAAAGAAGTGATGGAGGGTATGAACCTATTGATTTATCGTTTAAAGATGCTTCATCTAACATAGGTGATATAAAATTAAATAGTAAGAATATATTTAGTATAGGCGTTAGGAAAGACAAAAATCCATATAAATTTAGTGGCATTAGACCAGACATAGCACAAGATGGCTCTAAACAAATAGAGTTCACAATAAATAATGTAAAAATTAATAATGTAGATGGGTATGATATTGAAGATTTTAGTGTATCGAATAAGTTAAATTCATTTATGAAATTATATAAAAATAATGGATTTAAAGACTTTGAATTAGAATTTAAAATACATTTAACAGGCTTAGATATAGTTAATGATAAATATAAAACGACAACTAAATTGAGAAACTCATTAACAACTGAGTTTATTAATGCTGGTCAAGATACGGGGACTAACTTAATTAATACATATTTAAACGATTCAAATATAGATACATCTAATAGTCACATGAAGTTATATGTAGGTCAAGTAACTGATGATTTTTTTATTAAGTTTGATACTTCCAATAATGTTGAATTCGGTGACAATAGTATGGATAGTTATTCATTCTACGATATGTTGGGAACTGGAAGTACAATGTATTTAAAAGATTGTCTAGTATTTTATGCTGTAGGAAAAAATATAGATAATTTTAATAATTCTATTTTAAAAAATATATGTAATAAATATAATTTATCTTTAGATGGTGACTTAAGCGATCAAAATAGATATTTTTTTAAAGATGGTAAAAAAGTCGGCTCATATATATGTTATGAAAATAAAGTATTAGGACATATAAATACTAAAGCAATATCAGAAACTATTAAATCACTATATATAAGAAAAACATTTGACATAACATCACACATAGATTTATCTTTAAATCAATTTGAAATAGATATGAGAGAACAATTTAACTATAATGTCAATGAGATTAATGTAGATAATAATTATTATGAAGGAACAAAGTTTTTAATTAAAGTAGGCAATCAACATTATTGTATAAATACACCTTTAATTTTAGATAAAGATTATAATGTTATTTCAGATTTAGAAGATTGTTTGCACACATTAAAAGATAATGGTGATAACACATATACATATACTAAATATTTATCAATAAAAGGTTTGGTTTCCAATATAGGCAATAGTGTAAATTATATAGATGCACGAGTTGATTTTGAAAGTAGCCCACATATGCCTTTGTACTCTATTTCATCGGAGGCAAGTCAAACGCATTTAAACACAATGCGTGATGCAACAACTGGTACTGGATCAGGTCTTTTCTTTAGTTCCAATACCGTAAATGCTACTAAATCAAGGTCAACAAATAGTCAGGGTAGCAGTAGCACTTTTTCACACCAACAAGGTCACTTTATATTTGACACAAGCTCAGTTAGTGCAGCAGATTCTGTTAGTATAGTAAGTAAAGCGAAGTTTAATGGCACACTCACTGGTACAGGTGCAAGTTATGGCACTTATAGTGGTATAAGATATCAAATATTAAAATCTACAGCTACATTAGATGAGGATGGGAATGGAACTCCTAATGAAACTGCTGATATACGGGCTAATTATAACGAAATTGATGGTCATACAAGTAGTTGGAGTTCAAGCGATGTTACGGAATATACGGATGCTATACAACAAATAGCTTCAAGTGTCACATCTTACACAGATACTACTAATACTATAAACTCTACAGGAGTGACTGATATTATCAATAATAATGAGTTTAAGGTTTGTTTTGTTGAGCATGACGAGTATTATGGTGGCACATTAGATACAAATTTTAAAATAGCTACTTCAGGCTCATCTACTGCTGGAAAAGGTATTCAACATATCTTATTAGTCAATGAAACCTTCAATTCATCATTTGAAACTTCAGATATTTTGCATTTAGAAGTAACAACATCAGTATCTACACCAACAGACAATGCAACATTTTTTGGAGCAAATTTTTAAGGAGAATATATGGCAAGTTTAACAGATAAGACAGTAGCAAGTGTATATAAAGATTTATTACATATTAGCAATAATGGTAATGGAATCGGCGCAACACAAATACATACAGTAGAAGATGGAAATGGTGGAGATAGTTCATTGCAAATAGGCAAAAGAGGTACTGTTATCAAGCCTACAGTAGATACGGTATCGACATTTGTTGTTCAAGATAAGGATGGTAATTCAATACTTACTGCTAGGTCTAGTGACGACCAAGTATTAGCAGGCTCTTCTCAAACATTTGTTAACAGTCAATATTTAAGATTTTTTGGACACGATATAGATGTAGATAATGGAACACACTTTGGTGTGCCTATCGTAGGTTTTTATGCAAGTGGTTCGGCAGAAGTACCTAATACAGAATTGACATTTGGCACAGGAACAAATCCAAGCGAACCATCTTTGTCAGGAATAGCTGATGATGTAATCCATTATGCACATTATGTAGATACAAATATAACAGTAGATGCAGTCAATGTATTGTTTGGCGCAAACGGTAGTGGTAGCGACACACTAACATTTCATCTTATTAGCCTTGATCCAGGAGGCACTACTGTAGATGAGCTAACTAATGTTACAGTTATTGCAGATGATAGTGGGCAAGCATCAAGTGGACACAATCAATTTTATAGAGTACCTATGACAGTTCAGTCTGCTAATGTAGATGCAGGCAAATATTTATTTTTAACCGTAGAAGGTAATGGCACGAATGCCGATTACACAATAAACGCACAAGTAAGATATCATTTTAGATAAAGGAGAGTAGTATGGCAACTTATAGCTCAGGTAGCGCACCACAGACACAAGAAGCAAGCACTTTGCAAGTGACTAGTAGACAGAGAACAGGAGAGCAGGCAAGAAAGCCTGTTTTAGAAAAAGAAAAAAGCATTGGTTATAGTGCTACTGTATCAGATCAAATTTTTAAAATATCTTCATTACCTAGTAGTAGTGAGTCTGTAGAAACTGCACCAAAGGTAGTTGAAGTAGAAAACTGTGGAAAAGTTCCTGTAACTATTTTAGTGGGATATGAAGAATATGATAATGACACTACTGCTGGTTCTTTAAATTACTTACATACAATAGTAAATCCAGGTGAAATATTCAGTCCTCCTGTAAGAGGAATATTAAGAGCTAGTACTAATATACAAGATGGTACACCTCAAACTAATGCTACTCCTAACACAGACCTGTATGTAGATAGTGGCGCAGACACAGATGATGTTACGGCTACTAATAATGTTGATAATAGTGATACAAATACTCTCGTATACTTAGAGCCTTATACAGATGCTGCTAACTGTACTGCAAACTTATTTTATGTTGGAGATTTAATTAGAATCAGAGATGAGGTAATGGAAGTTACTGATATTGGAGATAAGTCAGATTTGGCTAACAACACGCTTACTGTAATTAGAGGTGCTTATGGGTCTTCTGCAACTACTAGTACTGATGATGATGACCCAGTTAGGCTTCCATTTTTCAATATGTTTCACAAATTTAACGATACAAGCGTAAATGGTAGTGGTGACGGAAAATCTTCTGCGTCTACTATAGTAAAAACTAATGGTGATGGAAAGTTTAAAGCTATGAATTTCTTTGGATTTGGAAGAGCTGCAACAGGATTAAGAGGTATAGTTCCAGGCTCTGTAAATATAAAGTTCTTTACAGAAGGTGGATACGTTTACGCAGGTTTAGCAGGATTAAATGCCAATACTGAGTCTGGTTTATCTGCAGGCACAGATTATGCTTTCAATATAACGATTGACGAGGGAGCTACACAAACAAATGTGCAATTTACGGTTGATGCTACCAACACAAAGTTTGGAGGCACTAATGGAGTAATATCAAAAATGCAAGCAGCGCTTGATGCACAAACTGCTAATGTTTCAAGTAATATGAAAGATAAACAAGTTACAGTAGCAATAGTAGATGGAGATTTAAGAATAACATCAGAATCTAATATGGAACATACAGGTGTTGTTATTGCAAATCCATCAAGTGGTACAACATGTTGGGGTGTAGGCAGACTACCTGCCGCAACTGCATGGGTTACTCAGGCTGCTAAAACACCAGACGATACTGTGTTTGATAGAGTGACACATAGTTCAGAACCTAACGATTCTCAATTCGTATATGATGATGGGTATGGTAATTTAATAGGCAATGCACGAGGCACTATCTCTTATGAAACAGGTGCATTTGAGTTAAGGAATGCTCCTAGAAATGCAGAGATGCGATTTAGTGTTTTGCATAGTACTGCGTTATCAGGTAAAGTAGACAATGCTACAGATGGTGATAGAGCTAATACACTTACTACAATATTAGCTAACACACCAAATCAAAAAGTAAATGGTAAAGTAAAAGTAAGAACATTTTAAGGAGGTCTATATGCCGTATCATGGTGGTAAAGTTAAAAAGATGAAGAAGGGCAAGAAAAAGAAAATGAAAATGAAAAGAAAGCTAAAAAGGAAAAAGTGAAGTGGCAAAGTTTAAAGGCAGATCAGTTAGATTAGGCAAGCCATCTCGTATTAGAAAAGGTCAACCAGGCTATGGTAGGAAGAAATCTCAAGTCTATGTAAGGGCTGGTAATAGAATTAAAAGAATTACTTTTGGTGACCCTAATATGAAGATAAAAAAGAATATTAAAGGTAGAAGAAAATCTTTTAGAGCAAGGCACAATTGTGCAACTGCTAAAGATAGGACAACAGCAAGATATTGGTCTTGCAAGGCATGGTAAATTATGGCTAGGAAAAAGAAAAGAAAAAAGTCTACAGTTAACAAAGCAGGCAATTATACAAAGCCAACTATGAGAAAAAGATTATTTAATAAAATACTTAGAGGTAGTAAAGGCGGTAGAGCAGGTCAATGGTCTGCTAGAAAAGCACAAATGTTAGCTAGACAATATAAAGCTAAAGGTGGTGGATATAAATAATGGCTCTTAAAAAATCACAAAGATCTTTAAAAAAATGGACTGCTCAAAAATGGGATTATATAAGCAAGGGCGACAAGAAAAAACCTAAGAGTAAAAGAGGTAGGTATTTGCCTAAATCTGTCCGTCAAAGCTTAACTAAGAGCCAAAAAGCCTATGAGAATAGAAAGAAAAGAGCAGCTACTAAGAAAGGTAAGCAAAGAGCTAGTTATTCTAAGACAGTAAGAAAAAAAATGAGAGGTAAATAAATGGCAACAGCACCAACATATATAACGCACGCAGAATTAAAAAGAATATTTCCTCAAATGGATGAGTTTGATCAAAAGACTCCTATTTATGGATGGACAGAAGTTTCTACAAACAAATATGCTGCACACGATAGCGGATTAGTAACACAATTATTTGCAGATGGCGAAGATTTAGGCCCAGCACAATCTGCACATACAGACTTAAATGTCGAAGGAGAGTGGTTTTATAATTCTGCCGAAGACATATGTTATTATTTTTCAGCCAGCACTCCTTTAGACAAGTTAATGGAAGCTGGAGAGGAATTTGTTGGCATGGTGACTCAATATAGATCAGATGCAAGCCGATACTTTGACTCAAGAGTTGACCCTACATTACCAAAAGAACAGTTGAAAGATAAATCTGGTAACTATGATTATATTGTAATCAGAACAGTTGGATTGATTGCTGCTTGCTTTATGGTTAAAACCAAAGATCATAACTCAGAAGTTGCACAATCATTTATGGAAGAGGCAGAAAGAAATATAGAATTATTAAATGAAGGTAAGGCTGCCCTTTCTTGGCAAAATACATCAGATGCTTCTCAAGGTATTATTAGACAAAACACTACTATACAAGGTGCATTGCATCCAGTAGATACAAGAGGAGAATATACTGGTACATGGGATTTGCTAAAACTAGAAATACAATCTGCTGGAGCTATTGGAACAGCTACATTTAATGTTTTTGGTAAAGATGCAGATGGCCTTAAAAACAATAAGATTGTAGACAATGAGAAGATTACTGGTGACTATCAATATATAGCGCCTGGACTACAGATTAGATTTGCTGGCGCAGCTGATGATTCTCAAGCACATGCTGATGATGAGTGGGAAATAGAAGTTATGGGTCGCCAAGAATATGTAGATACTTCTGATTTGCAAAGTATTAAACTTACAAGAACTGGGACGCCTATGGGCAGAAGGTATAGATAATGCCTAGTTTAGTATCAGGAGGAACATTTACAAATAATTGGAAGAACATTCTTGACAAATTAAGAAATATTCTTCGTAATGAATTTAAAGGCTCATTGCCTGTGTATATAGGAGATGAAGGTAGTGAAGGATCTCAATTTATACGCATTGAACCTACAGGAAGTGAAATACTAGAATACAATATAAGCTCTGAATCAAGAGAATTTTCTATTACTATATACTACTATTTCGCTGAACATAACTTAAAGAAAACAGCATTAGATCATGTTTTAAGATATGTATCAAGAATTGAAGCACTAATACACGATAATACTTCGTTTACATTAGCTGACAGTAGTAACTTATACAACTGTAGACTAGAAACAATGGAGTTAAATCCTGATGAAGAGTCAGGCGTATATATAGCTCAATGGGAATGGAAAGGACAACACACAGGAAATATCTCGTAAGGAGGGATCATGAAAGTAAAATTAAAAAAAGGTGAAAAATTATCTTCTATGAACAATTATTGTGGTCTAGATATAGATAGTTGGACAGCTTTAAATCAAGATAAAGTAGTGGAACTAGAAGTAGTTCCTGAATTAATAAAAGAACAGGTAGAGGAAGTTAAGACAGCCTCTAGCACAAAAGGAGGCAAATAATGGCTAACGCTGCATTTTCACCAAAAAATTTCAGAGTTGCTGTTAGAGCAGAATCAACTAACGGTACTGACGCTGGAATAGGATCAAGCATATCATATTTAGATGTAGATTCAATAGGATTTCCAACTTTAAATGTTACGCAAGGATTGGATATTAAAACAGGTGTAGGTAGATTATTTAAAGAAGTTGATTTTTTTCAAGACAATAAATCAAATTCATCTGAGTTTACTATATCAGGAACTTTGCATAACGATACAGGGCATAAATTATTATTGCAAAATATTATGAACTCAACAGCAGATCCTTTAGCAATAATAGCTGCTCACCAACCTAATAGCGGAATTTATGGTACATCAACTCATGCTAATACAACATTTACAACATATATAATATCGCAAGATCAAGCAGATGGTAATAACATTGTTATGGAAGGTTGTATGTGTACAAATTTTGCAATTAATGCTGACATGGGTACAGATGGCGGAAAATACACTTATAGTGCAACAGTATCAACAGGAAGAGTTGTTCATTTAAATAACACAACTTCACCTGCAACTGGAGCTTATTCGGGAGCGCCAATAACTATGGCAGGATTAACTTCAGGGTCAATTAGCGTTTATAGTGTTAATCCAGTATTATCATCATTTGGAGTGACTATAGATAGCCCTGCTGTGTATACTGGAGTAGATAGTAATGGATACAAAGCATTTGGAAGAGGCGCTGAAACAGCAGTAACAGCAACAGCTACAGTTAAATTAGATTCTGTAACAAGAGACTTGCCGCAAACTTTCTACACACAAGCTTCACAAACAGCTGATGACGCTGGTTGTTTGACTTTAACTCAAGGAACTGCTTCTGATTTTTCAATTTCAATTCCTAGAGGTGTGATGACAAGCTGTGCTTACAATGAAGGCGATATTATGATGCTTGATGTGGAAATGAAAGCAGCTGTAAGTGGTTCAGACGACTTGCTAACAATAGACGTAGAATAATAAATAAACAAAAGAGGACAATAACATGGAAAATGTAAAACTAGAAAATGGTAAATCTGTAAAATTAAAAGAGCTAACGATTGATGAAAGAGATGAGCTTCTTGATTCTTGCAAATTTACAACAGGTAAAGATGGTAGTATTGGTGGTATGGAAGCCCCTCATTCAACTATGACTAAGTTTATTAGGATTGGTGTTGAGGGCGATACCTCTGATAAGTTTTTGAAAACTTTAACATTTGCAGATAAAACTAATATATTTACTGCTATGCAAGAAGATATGTTAGGGGGGGAAGGCAAGCCCTCCAAGTAGAGTTTAATATACTTGGTAGTCCTTGTGGGGGCTGCAACTACCACAATTTCCCTTACGAAGCACAAATACCTGTAATCGTAGATGGGAAAAGAGAAACTAGACTATTTAAGTCAAAAGATGATGTTTGGGATGTTATTGATATTCTTATTAAAGAAGCTAAAGAATACAATGAAGAACAAGGAAAGGATCTTGATTTAAGCCAATCTATACTTAATCAACTTCCTTTCTTTGGATGCCCAAATGTACTTATGGATAAAAGCATTCATAAAGATGTAGAAAGATACATTTATTGTGAAAAATTTGGATTACCTCCATATAAAGGCTCTTATGGAGATCAGCCCTATAGATGGGTAAATAGAGCATTTGCAATAAAAATTGCTTTAGCTAAAAGAGAAAAAAGGGAGATAGATGTCGCAAGGTCAAAGAAAAATAACAGTTAAGTTTCAACCAGTAGGTCATAAAGCTCTAGAAAAAGCAATAAGAAATTTAGCTAAAGTACAGAAAGATTTAGAAAAAAATGTAAAAAAACTCAATAAAACATACCAATTGTCTGCTGCGGATGTAGATAATTACAGAATGCGTGTTGAAAAGAACACGTTAGCAACAAATAAAAACGCTTCAGCAGTCGCAAAACTACAATCATTTATAGCTAAATATAGAAATAAACTTTTATTAGCCGCATTCGCAACAACTGCATATTCAAAAACTATTGGAAGACTTACTGATTTATATGCAGCTCAAGAATTAGCTGAAAGAAAATTAGAAACAGCTTTAGGGTTTAGAAGTAAAGCGTTATTAAAATTTGCATCCGATCAACAATCTGTAACTAAATATGGAGATGAGGTTACAATACAAGCAATGGCGCAAGTTGCAGCTTTTACACAAAATGAAAGCGCTATATCAAGAGTTTCTGCGGCTGCGCAAGACATGGCATCTGCTAAAGGCATGGATTTAATTACTACAACCGATCTTATAACAAAATCAATATTTAGTTCAACTAATGCGCTTTCAAGATATGGAATTGTAATTGACAGTAATTTAAAAGGCTCTGCCCGATTGAATGCAATGATGGAGCAGCTTCAAGAAAAATTTGGAGGGCAAGCGCAAAATGAAGTAGATACTTATTCAGGAGCTTTACAACAACTTAAAAACACATGGGGAGATCTTGGAGAAAATTTAGGAGGAGTTTTAGCAGAAGCTTTACTTCCGATTTTAAAAGCATTAAATAAACTTGGCCAATTTTTACAAACAATAGACCCTTCATTGCTAGCAAAAGGTATAGCTTCTATAGGAATAGCAGCTTTAACTGCAACGGCTAGATTAAAAGCATTTAATACCGCTTTACTTGCTACTGGTATATTTGGTGGTGCATCAGTTGGCGGTAAGGCTGCTGTTAAAACAAGTGGTGGATTAGTGGCAGGCATAACATCAGTAGGTGTTGCTATGTCAGGTTTTTTAAAAAAATTAAGACCTTTTGCTAAAAGATCTCTTGTTGCATTTATTGGCCTTACAGCTTTAGAAGGAATATTTTCTTTATTAGCAGGCAGTACAAAAGATGCCGAAGAAGAATTAAAAGATTATACGTTAGCAGAAACAAAACATCAATCGGTGTTAAGAAAACTTGGAAACGATTTAACAGAACATGAAAAGCTTTTGCAAAAAAATAAAAAAGCTTATGACGATCAAACTGAAGCATTAGAAAAAGCAATCAAGGCAAGACAAGATGCTGTTATACCAAAATTTGAAGCTGTGAATGATGCGCCTGTAGATTCTTTTGTTGCTTTTGCATTACAGGGGTCTCCTACACCACAAACACAAGGATTGACAAAAGAATACCAAGATAATTTAGATAAAATTGCTGAGTTGACTGAAGACTATAACGATCATTTAGCTATGACTTCTGCAACTGGAATGGCAGTTGTGCAAACTGAACAAAAAATAAAAGATATTCGAGAGCAAAGCAGGGAACAATTAGACAACATAATTCCAAATTTAAAATCAGAAATATTTGCTTTAGAGCAAAAAGTTAAATTTCACGGAGAAGATTTATTAGTAGAGCAAGCTTTAATAAAAGTTAGAGAAGCTGGTTTGTATATTTCAGCACAAGAAGTAAATGAAGTTAGGAAATTAATACAACAAAGAGAGTTGTTAAAAAAGAGAACAAATGATTTAGCTGAAGCAGAAAAACTTTATCAAGAAATTGTTGTAGCACCAAAAGAACAGCAAAAATCTGAATTTGAAAAAAACCTAGAGCAGATGGAAGAGTTAGATGCAAAGCTTATGGACTTAGGCGCTAACATTAGGGAAACATTGTTAGCTGGCGATGATGTTGATTTAGGATTAGTTCGGGAATACACTCTTTTAAGCGACGTTTTTGGAAAATTGTTAGAAGATAATTTAGAATTAAAAGCAAATGGATTTGGTGTAAGCACCCAAAATGAAGTTAAACAAATTCAAAATTTAATAGACAAAGCTGAAGATTTAAATTTTGATTTAAGAGATCAAATAACAATAAATGAAGATTTAATTGAAAAATTTCAAGAGTTGATGGAAAAAATGGATCCCCAATCTGAAAACTTTGATTTACTGGGTCAAGCTATTGCTAATTTAAAAGTAGAAATTATAGATTTAAATAACCCTTTAAATGATTATGCTGATGCTCTTGAATTTTTAGAAGGTGTCAATGACGAGATGAATGATTCTCTTCTAACTCAAGCAGACAGATATCAAAATATAATAAATGAATTAGCAAATCATCTAGAAGCTATAGGAACAGAACATGCAGCATATGCAGTTTTAAACGATATGTTGATAAAATTAAATGAAACCTATAGTAAA
>CEON01115504.1_pt1 | contig 14951 bp, 35 predicted proteins | sample 530291 | NCBI WGS metagenome assembly CEON01 (sample SAMEA2619888, study PRJEB7988) | marine metagenome | biome: marine biome (ENVO:00000447); feature: surface water layer (ENVO:00002042); material: "saline water (ENVO:00002010), including plankton (ENVO:xxxxxxxx)" | depth 5 m
TGCTAAACGAAAGAAAGTGCAACGAGGCGCTGCTAAAGCTGCTCCTCGTGCTGCTAGTGAAAGCTACAGCGCTAATTACACAAGGCGTAAAAGTTCTCGTAAACCAGGTGGTAACGCTGCTGCTGCTAAGAAACGTCAGACTAAAAGAATGACTAAAGCTGCTGGCAAGACAGCACCTTCATATATTAAGACTAAACCTAAGGTTAAGAAACCTAATGAGCATAAGTCTAGGAGACCTAAACCTCGTATAGAGCATATAAATAGAAAGCCTAAACCTCCTAAGAAGTCACGCAACGTAGCTCATGGAGATGGTAGTGCAATGAGCATTAGTGGCAAGTTCTATCAAGAAGGTTTGCGAGCCGCTATGGATAGAGGTATTAAGAAAGCTGGTGCTGCGGCAAGTAGGCGAGGTCCATCTAAGGGTCGATCTAAATACAGGAGAGGTTAATGCCTACTAAAAGAAGAGGTGGTCGAATATCTAAGACAAGAAGACCCTCTAGGAGAACTGCTAGACCTAACTTGGGTAGACGACCTGTGCGTAAAACACGCACAACTAAAAGACCAACTAGGAGATATAGATAATGGCAATGTCTTTACAGGACTTGCTAGCTGCTATATATGGTGGTCAAGGCATGTCACCTATTGGTCAGGGGTTTTCTCCTGCTACTAGGATGCCTCAAGGTAGAAGAAGAGGAGATGCACGTTTAGGTCCAAAAATAATGAACCCTAGACCACGACCTCCTATGAAACCGCCTTTAAGCCCTAGGCCTGGCACGCCAGGTAGTGAAGCTAGCCCAGCCGTACCTTTGCCTAGTATTAGACCTGGACCTGGTATGCCAGCTCCAGCGCAAGATGGGATGCAACCTATGCCTCTTATCATCGATAGGAATGATCCTAATATGCCAACTCAATTTATGGAACAGTTAGCGCAAACAGGAGGCGGTGGGATACAAAACCGATCCTTTAGGATGAATCCTAATATGCAAGCAATCATTGAGGCTGCGGCACGAGGCAGGCAAAGAGGGAATGCACCTCAAGCAAGAGCGCAACGTTTTATGCGCTCTGATCCAAGTCAAATGTTGGGCATGGTCCAACGGTAAGGAATTATTATGACAGAACAACGTGTACCTTTTAACTTCAAAGATTGGTGTGAGCGAGCTTGTTGGACAGCCGTTCAATCTTTCTTAGCTGTATTCGTAGTCAGTGATTTATCTACTCTTCGTAGTGCTGTTATAGCTGGCGTTGCTGCTGGCGTATCTGCTGTTAAGTCTTTGGCGAAGGAACGTCTTAAAGGATAAGCATGTCTCACGATAGCCAGTTCGAGCATGAGTGGGCTGAGTGGATGGCTATTCAAGGTCTTGATATAGAAGACGAGATAGAAGAAGAAATTAAACTCAACATGACTAAATTAGACATGCTTGATGGCACGCATGGTCAATGGCATGAAGGCGAACTCGGTGTGCTTATAGTCTTTGGTGAACAAGAGGCTAGAGGGATTGTTAAACATTGGAAAGAGTCAGCTAAAGGCAATTTGATTTCTTTAACGTCTATTCTGAATTGGATAGAGGGCTTCTCTTATTTTTTGCAGGATTGTATTAACACTAAAGATTTAGAATCCTAGTTTATCTCTGACTACTTCGTGTTCAAGGAGTAGTCTACGCATCTTGTCTGCTAGTGCATCTCTGCGTCTAGCGAATGTAGTCTTAGGCATTCCCAATGATCTTGCTACGAAACGCATGGATAGTCCTACGTCTACAAGCATGTGGTATATCCATTGCTCTTCGTCTGTCAGTTGGTTGAACATGTCTTCTACAGCTATGCGTAGCTTCTCGTGTTTTTTTTCGTGCAGTTCTGTGGACATGTCAGGTTCAAAGCCTGGTCTAGCGTGCATGAGCGCTTCTGCTTCTGTTTCAAAGTAGCGTTGGCTGAGTCCTTGTACTTGGCTTCTTGTTCGAACAGGTCGTAGTGATGGGAACTTTAGTAGTTTCAAACGGTTAAAGAGTTCTTCTCCCTCTGTTCCGTCAGTCACCATCCCACGGAAGGAGCTTAGAGCTTATTGAAAAGTATTTCTTTCCTTCCGCAAAGTTGCCTAGAGGCACATCGTTTTTGTTAATGATGTTCATTAGTTCTCTGAACTTTACTTGTGCAAAGTTCTGTCGTGTGGAAGACCACACCCACAGGTATAGTGGTGCTTCCAATCCATCCCACCATTGCATTGCTGCTATCTTTTCCATCTTGATCTTTAACGGTGTTTTCCCCATGCCCATTACTTCAACTAAACGTGTTGGGTCAGCTTGCACATAATCGGGTGTGTATCGTATAACGTGAGGTAGGTAGTGGAACTTGGTCATTCCTTCTGGTCTGTTAAACCCAAACCTGGCCCATTGTGTGTTGCGTTCTTCAAACGCTGTTTCTGCTTCATCACCCATAAATTGAAATCTATGATTGTATGACGCTTGATGGAAAGGTTGATTCGTCATTTCTTTACTCCGTGTAGGCGATGTATTTGTCTGTCATCATCATAGGCTAAACCGTTGAGTGCGTCTTCTATACCTTTGACATAATTAGAAATGTCGCCCCGTAAGGGCGACATTTCCGTTTCGAGAGGTGAAACCGTTACGGTAACCTTATTACTCCTTAACACAATACTTAAGGAAACTGGTCCTTCAAACTTCGGACCTTTATAGTACGACTTCACTATCTCTTCCCAGTCTCTTGTAGCCTTGGGAGTGTATGCCCATTGTTTACCGTTCTTGCTGGTAACTCTAGGTCTACCTTTGCTCTTAGGTCTATGAGGGATTGAGAACTTGTATGGTTTAGTCAAGGGCTTTCTTTCTGGCAGCGCTGTCTACTAAGTCTCGTATGCGTTGCTCTCTGTCATCTCTGTCAGTGAACTTTTCTAGTCTGTCGTCTAGTCGCCTCACCCAATCTACTGTAGCGTCTATTGAGTATTCTTGCCATAGCAGGCTACAAGCAAAGCTGAACAAGGTAGCTGACCTGTCTTCTTTCAACGTGGGGTTATCCCATATGCGTTGAGCTGAACCGTAGAATTGACCGTCTGTCTTGGTCCCTGCTGAAACTTGTTTGAGTTTCGCAGGCTCAGTGGCTCTGTGTAGTTGCATTAGTTTGCGGTACACTCCTGGTGGAGTTCTGTTAGCCATAGCTTCTTTCGTGAACTCTTCTAGTGTGTAGCCTTCTACTACTTGCCTGCCTTTGTCTCTGATCTTGGGGTACGGTAAGCGTAGGCAGTTGCCTATCTTGCCTTTCTCTAGTTTGACTTGCTTTGGGTAGACTTCTCGAATTGGTACGTCTACTGTTCTGCAAGCTCCGATCATTCCTTTGCGTGCGACTTGCGCTGACAATGCTTCTTTGAGGTATACCCATACATGGTAGCCTTTGCTGCGTGACGGTTCCTTCCATGCTTTTATGCTCATCTGATCTAGTAATGTAATCAGATTGTCTGCATGAATGCTTGATAGGTCGCCTTCGTCTAAGTCTACGGCTACCCAAGATACCATCCAAACGTTGTTTCGTTCCCATAGTGGGTACACGCCTATAGGGACATCTCCTCCGAGATGTTCCGCTATGGCTTCTTTATAGATTTCGTCTGTAAGGTCTTTGGTATGTGGTCGTACCCTGTCCTTGACTAAAGCTATTGCGCCTCCTTCGTGGAGGCTTGCGAAGTCGTCTAGTACGTCTTTTACTCTACCCATCGTTCATCCTCTGGTATGTCCGACTCGTAGTATTCACGAACGAATCCACAAGCAGGGTCCATGTAATAGTCAATAGGTGGTGACGTTATCTGGCAGGGTGGGCGTTTGTTCTTGCATAGGTCTAGCGATACGCTGACGCTATGTATGCGCCGTTCTTCGTCAGATAGCTTAGGGTCTTCACGCTTTCGGAATACGTTTAGTTGTTGTATTGCGTATTCGTCTGCGTTGAACTTGCCTGAGTTCATACCATTTGAGGTTCCTCGTTGTGACGATTTGCCTGATTGATGTACAAGTCCTACAGGTAGGTTCTGATGTTCTGCCCATTCTTTCAAGCCTTTGAGAACGTTTGATACGCCTTCGTAACCTGATGCTTTGGGTAGTTGTTCTAAGAAATCTACCATTACAAAACCTGGTTTGCTTTGCCAGTAGTCTTCGCATTCGCTCATTGCTTCACCCATATCTTCAAACGTCATAGCGTTAGGGAATATCTTGACACGATCTAGGAAGCCATCTCTAGCTTCGTTAATCTCTGATATTATGTCTCGATCTTCTGTGCGTAGAGCTTCCTCTACTTCAGCTAGGTTGCGTTTGAACAGTAGAGCGTAGAGCTTGGAGACTACAAGGATCTCAGGTTCATCGGGTGTGTAGATGACTCCATAAAAGTCAGGGTTCTCTTGCAAGTTCCTAGCAATACTTGATAGCAGCACAGCACTCTTTCCTGAGTGTGCTCTGCCTGTAACGACTAGAACATCTGAGGGCCAGATGCCTCGCATCTTGGAGTCTATGTCTTGCAATCCGAGGTAGAAGCAGTCGTGGCTTCCCTTAGCGTATTGCACCCACTTGTCTACAGCTTCTGATGTTGGCTTAAAAAATTTGTATTTGTCTCCCTCTTCGGAGAGGTCAAGACCATTGATCCTGGCCTTGACCTCTTCCTCAGTGAGGGTTGTTGCACCCTCAGACATTACTTAGCCTTGTAAGCGTACTGCTGTAGCTCTGCTCTGCGAGCTACCCAGTCCCATTCGATGGCATCAGCTTCTGTCTGTCCCCCGACTTGATCCCAGACTTTCAATGGCACATTACTGTCACCATCGTTGATCCATACACCATAGTCTCGCTCTACCGTTATGCCACAGTGCTTCATAGCGTCTGCTGCGATAGAGAAGTTAGGATAGTTAGTTCCACGATTCGTGGTATCTGTTGAACCATCAGCGTGTTCCTTGACTGTGTACACTCGCTGTTCGCCTGTGTCTGCCATCCATGTAGCTGGTTGGAATGCAAGTATGTTGAACGCTGCTTGCTTCTTGTCTTTATCCTTACCTACACAGGTAGGTGTTCGCTTGTATGTCCTGCCTGTTATCTTGCCACCTGAAGGTGCTGGTCTAGCTGGTGGTGCTGCTACGGATCTAGCCGTTGGACCACTTTGGACACTATTGGTGGGTGCTTGCGTAGTGGCGCTTGGCGCACTACTTGTAGCTTGGGGAACAGCACTTTTAAGGCGGCGCATCACTACGCCTGTGTCACTCATATCAAACTCTTGACCTGCTTGTTTCAACACTTCTGATTTAGCCATCTCAAACATGAGCGATGATTGCTCCATTAATTCGGCTTCTCCTGTGTCCTCAACAGTGCGCTCAATCGTTAATGAGTAGTCACTTGTCTCGTAAGGCTGTTCAGATATTTTCTGCGTAAACATTACGCTTATCTTTGCCTGTCCCATTATTACTCTCTTTCTCCGTGATTACCACGGCTCTATTTCGAGGTGTTCACCTCTGCATTTACCTGCCTGCCATACTGGACACCACTTGGGTGAGCAATGCCACCCTTCCCATCTCATCGGCCAGGTACTGGCTTCATCAATGGTCAGTAGTGTCGGTACTATGGACCAGCAAAGTTCTATGAACGCTTGCTTCTCAGCTTCGCTTCTATGTATTTCTATCACCTGTAGATTGCCTTTTGCAAACACGGCTAAATTAAATTGTTCTTTTTCTAATGCCCAAGTATAGGCGTGAGATTGAATATCCCAACGTTTCTTTTCCCATGCTTGGTAGTGGCGTGATGGGTTCTTCCAGTCCCATAAGACACCGCTCTTGTCTGTCCAGTCAGCAGTTCCTGTCAAAGTGAGTTGCACTCCGTGGCGTACTCCCATTGATTTGCTGAATGTTTGCTCTACTGCCACTGGATCAAGTGAGGGCCAGAGATCGTTATACCATGTCGTTACGTTAGCTCTGCATGTGTCTACAAGGTCATCGTATTCTTGTCGCCATACTTCAACGTCATTGGCGTTATCAGCAATGTATGTATCTGTGACATCTATAATTTCGTCATAGTCTACATCGTGAGTGCCACCTAGTGACAGTAAACCTGCATGCTCTATAGCAGCATGGACAGCGTTTCCACGAAGTAGGTCACTACTTTCCTTTTGTTGGACCAAACCAAGACGCTCTTGGCGTGCTTGTTCGGGGCATCGAAGGAAAGTGTTTATGAAACTTTGCCTTAGTTTTATTTCTTGCATTTGCTTCTCCTTTATGTACAGTTGGAACTGAGCCGAGAGAGAGGGAGAAGCACACTTAACCCAGCTCCAACTGTAACGTAACTGTTTAGGGATTTAAGAATCTTTATGGGATTCTTAAATCCCATTATACTGTTATACAGTATAGAGTCTACAGGGTCAAGCATCTCTTCTCTTTTTCTCTTTGTTAATGGTATGACTGTAGTGCATGGGTAAGACAATTCCTCTCCGTCTACGTTCAGCGTTTAACTGCGTTCGATTGTAGCCTCCCCATACTCCGTAGTACACACGGTTGTGTATTGCATAGTCTCTGCATTGTTCTAAGACTGGACAGGTTTGACATATCATCTGTGCCTGCCTGACTTTGACTCTGCTTTTTTCTGCGAAGAAAAGTTTTTGTTGTCCTTTACACGCAGCGTGCTTGGTATCAAACATTTGTTCCTCCCCATTGGTCTGCCATTGCATCAGCCCAACCTTGAAAGAATTTAGCTCGGCGTTTCTGCCGATCTAAACCACCTTGGTTGTACCAGCTACCTTTAGCGCCGTGACAATTCTCTTTCTTTTCAACAATGTTTGTTGGCTCCAATGGTGGTAGGTTTCTTAACCATAACCTAGTCTTCTTAGACAAAGGATGCCCGTATTCATAAGGCTGTATCTCTTGAGTATGCTTAGGCATTTCAAATACCCTACTACTTATAGGATTCTCAACACATACTTTAGGTATGTGTTCTACCTCCCATAGTTTCATAAAGAAATCCTTTGCCTCCATACCTTTCTCATATCGTTCAACATTCAGTACTCCCTTTTGAGGATACAGATGTTTAGCTCCAGCATTAGATAAGTAAGTACATGGTGGATGTGCAATCATCATATCCCAGTCCTCGTAAAGAATATCAAAGATGTCGCCTTCATAGTGTGGTCCAGGTATCTCAGTTGGGATAATGTCACATGAGATAGCATCGTGACCGTTCTTCCTGAAAGCCTCTCGAACTGTTCCTGAGTACTCACACGCTACTAATACTTTCATTACTGTATGTCTTTCGCTGTGTACTGTCTGAGGCGTTCTTCCTCAGCTTCCTTACATAGCATGTGTATCCGCTGCCGAGACAGCCCTAGCCACTTAGCTGTGTGTGCGTTACCGCCGTAGCCATGTAGGTTAACAACGTCATAGATAGTCTGTCTCTTGTGGTATGAGATTACTTTCAGCCATCGCTCTAATCTGTTCTGCCACCTGTGCAGTCTCTTGAGCCTGACTAAGAGTTTGTTCATGTCCATGCCTATGTCTTGTTTCTCTGACTCTAGGGCCAGGAGAAAGTCGCTGTGCTTCATCGCATCTATGACAGTTAGCAAACTTATCATGGCAGTTCTTCCCGCCACACGGTCATGTTCCCACTGTTCCATGTTCACCTCCTCTTCTTGGTATGGTCCTGTTGATAGTCGTGTTAGATTGTGCATTTAATCCTCCTCTGTGAAATACAAATCTGACTGGTTTCTATTCATGTGTCGCCGTAAGTCAACGACATTATCCTCGATGGTTTCAATTTCAGGTTCTAGTCCTTCAATGATTTCATCAAGAGCTTTTTGTAACTCAATAACAACTCGGAATAAATCTATTAAGTTGTCTGTGAGTTTGTAGATTTTTCTTTTATCCATAGTTTCCTCCTGGTTGTAGTAGGGGCGGGCAGACCTTACAGATGCCATATCATGTCTATTCTTTCTGCTTAACGCTAGGCGCAGGTTGCCCTTCTTCGGGAAAGGAGTACCGACTAGCCCCATCTACATGATCTTATTCTTCTTCCTCTATTTTATTCCAACACTCATCACACATCGGATAGTAGATACCACCGTTGCGTCTGCGATAATCTTGTATCAGTATTTCTCTGAATGGTGCTGGCTCATCAGGAAACACATCCATTACACTCTTGTCACCCTTCATGTATTGATTATATTTGAAGATGTTGACCAGTGTGCCAAAGCTCCTGTCACAACTTTTGCACCAGTGCTGTACGAATATCTCTTTAATCGCTGCTTTCATGCTTGCCCTCCTTCCTTAGTTCTGAGAAGTCCACTTGTGGATCTTCAACTGTCTCATGCAACTGCAAGGTAGCGATGTAACGCATGACTCGTTTAGCTCGCCGTTCGGCAGCTTCGAATCTACATTCGTCAAGCTCTTTGACAAGTTGCTCTAAGTTCACATACACAATGTGATGTAGCCACATCACTGTCTGTTCATGTAATACCATTGCTTCTCCTTATATCTCTAATAGTCGTTGAATTAACACGCCAAGTGCTACTGCTCCTTGGAGTGGTACGACAGCGTTACCCAATGTCTTGAGTTCTGCTGTCATTGACAAGCCTAGGTCCGTCACCCACCCCTTGTCAAATCCCATGATCCACTCTACGAATGCAGGCTCTACACCTCTGTCACAGACAGGGTGTGGTGGCATCACTCCCGTGATGGCTGACCATCTTCGTATAGCAGGTTCATAAGGACCGAAGCTACTGAAGGTTGCCGTGTCTCCTTCCGATTCTTCCAATCTATTCCTGGCCCGAACACCTTGCAGTCCCCAGCCTGCGGTGTCGGCAATAGAGGCATCCTTGCTATTGCGTTCTCTAAGTTCTGTGGCTTGTCTAATGGTCTCAACCACGGCTTCATGTTGCGACCATCTGCCATTGCTGCTCTTGGAGTTGGTAGCAACGCAGAACCATCTATCACGTCTGTGTGGAGTTCCGACTCTAGACGCTCGTAAAGTATCCCATTCCCATCTGCCGAAACCGTTGTATGCCATTTCTGCACAGACTCTTGCAAGAGCTTCCCCGTTGTTAGCGGTAAGCAATCCTCTGACGTTTTCAAGGATGAGGAACCTCGCTTGCGCTTCACTCGCAACTCGGCAAACATCCTCAATGAGCCATCGTTTGTCATCTATACCTTTCCTTTCTCCAGCGTATGAAACTGGCTGGCAGGGAAACCCTGCCATTACTATGTCCACCTTTGGTGGTTTACTTATCTTTGTTAAGTCACCCAAGTTAGGAACACCGAAGCGATGCTCCAATACTTGTGATGCACTTGGATCTGTTTCACTTACCCACAAGAGTTCAGTGGTCAAGACTTGGCGCAACGCCAATTCGAGACCACCAATACCTGTGCATAGTGAACCTACTGTCAGCATATTACTTCCCTTCTATTCTGAAACAGTCACATATTTCTGCGGGTTCTTCATCCCACTCTATACAATCAAGCCAACCCGTGACACCCTCTTCATCTTGCTTAAAGGGATCACCTAGTTGCCTGGCCTTATCCCACAACTCATCACAAGTTGCAAGATTGTAACGGTAACTGTCGGGCATCTCCACCTCTACAAATTCTACGAATCTGTAGGTGTGCATCAGCTCTACTTGGTATCTTGCCATACCTCACCTCCTTCAGGTAATTCTTGGTCGTATATCTGCAACAAGCTCATCAGCTATACCTACTAGCAGATGATTGAACTCGCTATCAGACAGCTCAGAGTACGGCAGTTTAGACAGCTCATCACTAAGAACGCCTGCTACTATCCAGCACAGCCTCTCAATCTCTGTCTCCCTGTCGTACTCAGGAATCCTGCGATACTCTTCTGCTATTTGTTCAGCAGTCATATCTTTCGCATTCACACTAAGCCTCCTTCCTTAAGTGAGTCTAGGTCTAGCTCAAACTCTGCCAGCCCTAGATATTGCACGTTGTCTATGTAGCCTAATAGCCACCCCATGACTTCTGAGTATTGCTCATGTCCATACCCAGTCTTAGGTGTAGCATTCCACATTTCTTGTAGTTGCTCTAATGCACGATGAGCATGGCGTAAAGCCATATACCCATAGTCATTGTCATATTCATATTTATCTTCGTCAGTCATACTGACTCCTTTCATTTAATAATCCTGGAATCCCATTCAGGTTGATCCCAGTCGTAATCATCTTCTTCCGTTATTGACATATTGGTAGGCGCACCAATTCGAATCTGCAAATCCATAGCTGCGTCTAGCGCAGATTGGCGTTGCTTGTACTCACTGTGTGGTCTACCTTCTACGGTCAGAACATACTTTCTTTCTCCCATAACTCACCTCCTTTCGTTATGTTTCTTTTTTTATATTTCTTCACATTCAAGAATCATGGTATGAGTGTGCATAGCATGATCGTAAGCATGGTTAATAGTTGCTTCATTCTCAGCCATATCACGAGCTTGATAGTCACTATCTGCTTCTACCTCTACCCATTCATCATCTTCATAAACGTGATTAAGATGCACTTTATACGTTGGCATTATTCACCTCCTTAATAATTAATCTCACACCAATGAATCATCTCATCGGCTAATTCCGTTACTGACAATCCCTGCTTTGACAAATCTATTGCCTCACGCAAGAACTCTTCATCTTCAAACAACGCAGAAGCAGGGATATTAGTTTCCCCTACTACTAAGCTGATGAATACGCTTGCACTATCCATTGCTTACCTCCTATCCTACTTGTAGTAATTCTCCACATTCCTTGCAGGTGTAATAGTCACCTAACCTAGAATTTGGATCGTAATGATGCAGGATGTTATCAGTATCCCAACAATCATGGTCTTCTGTTTCCATTACTCATCTCCTTCCATTGCATAATGAAACTTCGTAGCCAACCACATCAAATCCTCAATGGTCTGATTATCGCTAAAGCTCTCTGTTCCTACAAGATGCAGCCACCCATTGGTGTCACTCCACTTGAACACAGAACCCCATCTCATATTCCGCTTTACCGTAGCTTTATACAAGTCGGTACTGTCTTCAAATTTGAATATGGATTCAACACCTCTACCATGTTCTTCTTCTTGAAACAGTATTATCCTGGCTTTCTTCTTCATATCCCTCACCTCCTTACTTGAAATTGTCGGGATCGTACACACACACATAATCATGGATCTCAAGATACCGAACCATCGCTTCAACAGCCGTAAACCTGTCAGTGCGACACGGAACTCCCGTACCATTGATGTCACATTCAAGCGACACCTTGATGACATTACCTATCAAGGCAAGGTCGTCAAGCTCTGTATCTGTTAATACATCACTCATATCTCTCCTCTCTATGATGCTCAATCTGAACATCGGTAGAGAGTGTCCACCGTAGTGGACACTCCAAACCGTTAGTCAGACTTAGACCAACTAGCAATAGCTCTCGCTATCGCACTAGCTTGAGAGCCTCTACCACTCTTTGATGGGTAGTCTACATCTAGCTCTTTAGCAAGCCATTGCAAGAATCGAAGGTTATACACACCCTTCGTACTCTCCATAGGCACACCATCATTGTCATAGATTGTAGACTTACCACTTGAGTAGTCAGACTTGTACTCTATTTCCAGGTGCTCAACGTCAAAGTGATCCGCATAAAACGATGGCGCATAGATTGTATGCCCATCACCACGAATCACATCAGCGTCTAGTGCTTTTCGCACTTGTGCTTTAGTGATGCTCATAGCATTCACCTCCTCTCTATATGTTTACAGCTTCTATAGGTGGTCTAGTGATTCTGTCTTGACAACCCCACTCTTCCCAACCTTTACATGCTTCCCATACTCTCGTAGCGTAATACCATGCCACTACCCTACGATCTGCAATAGGAAATATCTTATGCCAATCGCTATTGTGCGGATACAAGTAATCCTTGCATGTCTCATTCACTAAGTGCATAAAGGCTTTATGGGCTAACGGTAATTTGAATACACCCTTATCGTAGAACTTTTCCAAGTTCATGATAATGGTTTCTTTCTGCCGAAACAGAGGCTCCGTATTATCAACGTGATATGTGATCTCTCGTTGATCCCATGCTAAATCCTCCCATGTGCAAGGTGGGATAACTTTAGGTTTATCCATGATTCACCTCCTCTCTCAATACTCTTAAACTAGCACAGTACTCAAACAATGTCAAGTATCCCTATACGTAGTCTTGGTGTTCTGCCTCCCATTCTTCCTCACATACCCAACAGCAATAACCCGTGTAATACACACCATTGCAATCCACATCCAAATCCATAACGGGATAGCGATTCACAAACCTCCCACTACCAAAAGACGTGGACTCACGACAATGCACACACAAGTCACCTAAGTCTACGTAAGTGTCTTCTTCTTCGCTTGATCCAAGCATTGCAGCACTCACCTCCTCTCTACTAAGTCATGCAACATCACGGGTCTATTGTGATGGATATAAAACTCACTTCCGTTCAGCCCATACCCACGCTCTAGGTCACCATGCAATCCAATAACGTAATCATTAAAGTGACTCACAATATAGAACTCATCAGAGTCCTCATACTTCTTCACCTCATAATTCGGATTACCATCAAACACACGATAACCATTAGAAACGGCTTGTTTAATCAGCCGTATCCATTCACTATTTGTACGATCCATACGCACTCACCTCCTCTCTCGAATCTAAGATTCCTGGCCTGACCACTGAGTGGTCAGACTAGGACCATAGAACAGGGATTGTTCCTAATTCATCATCACTTGTAGCCATAGCTCCGCCATCATTACCCTCATCATCACGCATAGGTAATATCCATGTGCCATCGTCTAAGTGAATTGCTAGAGGTCTACTACTCCAACCCATATTCTCACACTCTTCAGCCGACACATACTCAACGGCTCTAATCATTCTGCCTACTAAAAGGCTCCTAGCTTTATTAGTCCATTCTTGCTCAGTCATAACTCACCTCCCTCCATTTCAAATAGTAGGTTTGACTTATATAAAATCAGTTAGTCTACGACCATTTGGGTCATACACATCCCAACAGTATTGGTATCCGCTGTATTGAATAGGTAGATGCCTACCAATAGAACGCTCCCACTCTCTCAAAAACTGCAACGCAGTAGACGCAGAAACGAAACGCTTATTAACTGCGTTCTCTCCCATACCTCCGCCTTGCAAATCTCTAATGATTAGCGTGTACATGCTCATTCACCTCCTCTCATGTAGACTCGAATCCAGGATTTCACTCGTCAGAATGAAGCCCAAAGTACCTAAACACCTCACGCACAGACACACGACCACGCATCACACCTATCACCACGATAGGCAATAAGCACATGGTCACGATTCCGCTAAAGATGATTAGGTCAATTAGTGTTCGTGTAATCACACTCACTCACCTCCCTTCTATGATGTCCATATTCTTACGAAGAGCATCAATAGTATCCCACAACTCATTGACCATCCTCTTAGACATATTTTCAAGACGCACAAACTCTTTATGTGCCTCCGCAGCCTCACGCCTAAGGCGCTCATTCTCACGTTTTAGGCGCTCATTCTCCCTATCTAAAGACTTCATAGCCTCAATCGGAGAGAACTCACCATTCACATAGGCACTCTCAAAAATTTCCTTATTCATGCACATACCTCCTCTCTCATTAGGTTTTCACGCACATACAACCGTTCTCGAATCCTAGATTCCAGGACCAAAACGGCTCATGCATACACTCTCACTCTGACCACTCAGTGGTCAGAAGCAAAAGAATAAACACGCAAAAGAGCGGGATCATTACGATCCCGCTCAATTACTTATCTATTCAATTTTTATTTAGTTGCAAAAGCATCCAAATAGACTTCTGCGTTTTGTGAAGCTTCATTAATAAAGCTTCTAAACGCTATCGCTAATTTGCTATTGCTATCTTCTGTAATAATGGATGGAACATCACCATTTGCCAAGTCTTCAAATACTTCAGTGATTCTTGCTTTCAAGTGCAATTCACCCGTATTGCTTAGAACCTCTTTAGTTTCTCCCACGTCTTGCTTAGGTTCCTCCGTTGGCTCCGTAGGCTCCTGCGGTGCGCTTGGTGGGTTAATTTCAAGAAGTTTATCTTCCATTGCTTTTTTACGCTTATCAGCATCTTTCAAGTTATTCATTTTATTAACAAAAGCCGTAAATTTTGCTTTTGTCTGAACTTGCTTTTTTTGCCGATCAACTTTACAAAGTTGGTAAGCATCGGTAACGGTTAAACCCGCTTTCTCTTTTGAGAATGTCTTTTCAACATCTTTAGCGGTTAACTTCCATGCATTAAAAGCATTCGCAATAGCTAGATATTTCGTTAGCTGTGACCTTTTTAGATAGTCACTTTCTTGATTATCCATTGCTACTTTTGCCATATAGGAGCTAAATTGCCTTACGGTAATCTTGCTCCATTTTGGATCTTGTAACGTTTCCATTATTGAAACAATTAGCGTAATTAGTGCGCTTTCAATCTTTTTGCCATATTGGATGGCTAGCTTCTTGATAGCGACTAAATCAGCTACTTGCTCAGTAGTTAATTCAGTAGACATTATGTCTCCTTTTTAGTCATTGAATAGGCGCTATGAATCCGCCTAATCCCTAACGCCTATTCGGTTTTCAAATAACACCTACCCGCAGAATCTAGAACGCTAGTTCCCGCTTCAATCGGTAGTAAACCCATTTAACGCATACTTTCTAAAGGATGTCAAGTCAATATTGAGAAACCTAGATTCTTAACGGTATACGCCTAGATTTTTCTACCCTGTTTGACCACTGAGTGGTCAGAATTTCCGAACAGATGTTCGTACACGTTTTGCGCATAGCACATATGAACGGAACTGTCAAATTTTCAGTTTTCCGAACGTGTGTTCGCATCATGCGAGCGCCGCCAGGCGTAGTGCCAGGCCCCAAGGGGGGGTGGGGGTCGCACACCCACATATGTA
>CEON01107170.1_pt1 | contig 14944 bp, 7 predicted proteins | sample 530291 | NCBI WGS metagenome assembly CEON01 (sample SAMEA2619888, study PRJEB7988) | marine metagenome | biome: marine biome (ENVO:00000447); feature: surface water layer (ENVO:00002042); material: "saline water (ENVO:00002010), including plankton (ENVO:xxxxxxxx)" | depth 5 m
GTCTTACCAGTTCCAGGTGAACCCACTGTGAGTGAGTAATTCACATCTGGTGCGGTTGTTCCAACACCAACACCTGCCAGTCCGATAGGATAATAAGTTGTAATTCCAGCCCACTTACTGTCATTGCTGAGGTTTCTCAGTCCAGAACCATCACCAGTGAAGAGGTTAGCGTAAACTTCACCATCAACTCTGAGTGCCACTTCGTTAGCGGTGGTTCCAATTCCAACACCGGTTTCATCAATTGCAACCAGTGAAGAACCAGACCCAACTTGAACTGTCAGTTCATCATCAAGTGTGGCTGTTGCAACACCAACTCTGGTGAGAAGTGCATCACCTTGAGGGTTAAGACCAACACTGCCAAATGTGACCCACTCATTCTGATAGGAATAAACCCATCCAAGAGTTCCACCAGTGACTGGTTCTCCATGATAAACAATGTCACCAACATTTCCTGCCTCTGTTGGGATGACATCAGAGACAGAGATTTTTCTGGAGACATCCAAGTCACCCTGAATGAGGATGTGGTTTGCTTCCAGACCATCATTGGAGGTGGACGTTACCTTGTTGGAGAAAACAACAGGGCCATCAAAGGTTGAGATTGTTGTCTCATCTGGACCACCATCAACACTAATTCCACCTTCAAAGTTACCACTTACAGCAGTAACTCTGGTGGCGTTCGGTTCATCTGTAAAGGCACCTCTGTCTTCACCAGTTACTGTTGGGTTTGGAACATCAAAGATGATCTCTTTTCCTGTTACAGCTTCAAACTTTCTGTTGTTGACGAAGTACTCTGCTCTTTCGTTAGTTCCATTGTAAATAATCTGACCAGAGTTGGTTTTACTTGCATGTGAGTGTTTCTGCTCAACAGAGGACAGAGAAATCGCTTGATTATTGGGTGCAGAAGTTGAAAGATTACCAGGTCCAAATCCAACAGAGTTGAAGACGTGGCCATTGGAGGATATCAATGAGGGATCTCTCAATTCCCGCGGGATAACCTTAACTCTTCTCACAACACTTCCAATCTCGTGAGTTGAAGCTTCAGTTGAGAGAACACCTCTAAACACAGAGACAGGGTTTGCTGTTACAGTTGATTTGATCCTCAACAACTCATCATCAATCTGAAGGAAGTCACCAATCTCAAAGTTGAAGTTCTCAACGTTGGAGATTTCAATCTCAGCCACAGATGGAGTTACAATTCCATCAGAGAGTGTGGTTGTAATTCCAGTTGGACCATCATAAATTATCGCTGCTCTTCCACCCAAATTCTCATTTGTGGAATTGACCGAACCAGATGCCGATTCGTCGCATGGTTTGTAACCTCTTAGTGTTCCAGAAACTGCAGGGGAGTCAGTTGAAACTCCAATCTTAGCGATGAATGTTGTGAGTCCAACAATTTCAGTTGTTGGGACTAGTTTGTTGTAAAGGTCATCAGTCGCTCCAGCAATTTTAATGGGATTACCACTAACCAATCCGTGATTTTGAACTGTCGTAACTGTTGCCAATCCAGTTACATTGTTATAAACCAGAGAAGAAATGTCTAGTCTAACTCCAGTCACATTAGCGAAAGAGGAACTTGTGAGTGTTGCGCCAACACCAGTAGTAGAGAATCCAGAAACACTCTTTACAGAGGTTACTGAGATTTCTTTTGATGTTGTGATTCCAGTAATGGAGTAAAGTCCATTGTAACCAGAATAAGTCTCAGAACCAACACCAGCAACACTAACTGTGTCTCCAGTGTTATCGTAAATGTTAGCAACTGTCAGTGTTGCAACCGAGTAACCAGTGGTGGTTGCTGTTCCTGTCACTTCCAGAGTGTCACCAACAGCATAACCTGAACCACCTTCCATCACCTTAACTGCGGTGATTGTTCCAGAAGCATCAACTGTGATTCTGGCAGTTGCTCCTCCTGATTTACTTGTGGTTGTCAATCCGGCGTTGTAAATGTTCTCAGCACCGACACCGTTACCATAACCTGCACCACCATTTGTGATGGTCAGAGATGTGATTCTGTTGAGACCATGCTCAACATCAGTAAAGATTGTGTGAGTGTCAGCGTCTGTCGAAGTGATGTCACTGACACCAATTCCAACACCAAAGTCGAGATAAGACTCCTCAAGTGTCCCTCTGGTGACACTGTTCTTCTGGTCATCAACAACAACTGTTCCCAGTTCATAGGGGAGAGCGTAAAGACTTGCAGCAGGAGGGTTATTAACAGGATTGTCCCTATCAATTTGAGGATAAAGCTCTTTTATGGGAGAACTAAAGGCGAACTGATCTTCATCATTGAATGGAGAAACTGTGGGAGTGTTTGACGACTTAAGAACGGTCAAATAATAAATTCCATCTCTCGATCCAGGAATGAAGTCCTGAATGGTTTCTGTGTTGTAAATGTAAAAATCGTGATTACCTTCGTTACGAGAGAAGGTGGGGAGACTTGTTGTTCTTGAAGAGGTGTTGTTACTGAATGTTCCAGGGTTATCCGCAAGAGTGACAGTGAAACCAGTTGCACTGGTGATTCCAGTAACAGTAAACTCTCCATTGTAACCAGAGTTACCAACACCAGTGGGGTTAATGGTGCTGATGACATTGTCAATCTTAACCATGTTACCCACTGCAAGATTGTGTCTCCTCTCAGTGAAGTAAGAGGCAGTGGTTCCATTGTAAGTTGTCTGTTTGATGTAACTTGGGTTTCTCAGTTCACCCGCGTTGGTCATCGAGACTCCACTGGGGCTGTAAAGAAGAGCAACCTCGTCGTCAGTTACACCACTCACATCGGAGGATGATTGAATGACTTGTCCGTTATATGGAACTTTTGCTGAAGAGATTCCAGAAGAAACAGGAATGACATAACGATAACGATAAATCCTGTCAGTCAGTGATCTTGTGTCAGGAGTTCTCTCAAACAGAGTTGAAGACGTGGTTTCACCAAGATTAGCAGTTCCAAGACCAACAACAACGTGGTAAATTGTGTTATCGGTTGCACTTTCTGCAACTGTAATGAACCACTGATTAACAGAGTCATCAAACTGAACTGGGTGTCCAAGATCTCCAGGATCCTTATCGGAAACACGACTCTCAATGCTCAGTGTTCCACCCAAGTTATTGATTGTGAGTGCTTCACCAAGAACTGCGTCATTATAAGTTTTTGCAATTTTTAGTTGGTCGGCACTCACACCAGATGTGATTGAGTAATAAATCGAACCAGAGTCAAGACCGTCGGGAAGTCTGGCATTATCACTGATAACTCTGATTGTCTCACCATTCAGAAGTGAATGATTGCCAGTGAGTGTCAGAGTGTTTGAGGTAATGCTGTTTCCTGTTGAGACATTTCTACCAACAGTGTAACGCTTTGTTCCAGTGATCTTGATTGCATCCTTCTCAGTTGGAGGCATCACAATATCAGCGTGATAATCTGACTCATGAATTCTGACCCTCAACTGGTCATTATCCGCTGCACCAATGTGATAACCCTGAAGTGTTGACTTAGGTGGATTGGACTCGTTCGTCTCATTGTAAAGATAAAGTCTGGAGGTGGAACCAATTCCAGCAGTTCTCTCAACATCAATCTGATCCCACTCAAGCTTGACGGGGTTGTTGAGGTTTGCTCTTGGAGAGATGATATGAGAGATGTAACCAGTGTCTTCTCTTGTTGTGGAGGAATCAGTAAATCCTCTTGAGCACATGGAACTCTGTCCAAAATTAGAGGTCGCAGATCTAGAGAAGACCCTTGCTCCATTCTCTGAACAAATGTGTTGATAACCACCAGTGAAGGCACAACTGTCGAGTTCAATCTCAACATCATTTAATGCTTTGACTCCGAAATTATAAAAATCAGGTTTGAACTTTGCAGAAGAATCACTGTGAAGATTACTCACAGAAGTTGAATCGTCAAATGTTCCACTTACAGTGTTATAACGAATGAAAGCATTGTTATCATTCTGGAAAGATTCATAATCAAAACCAGTTACCGTTGTTTGTTTTGTTCCACCAATCTTATCTCCATCAAAGAACAGACCAGAGAGACCATAAGATGACTTGACACAAACTTTAGAAATCTTAGGAATTGGGGAATTGATTGTGTCAACAGATAATGTAAAGAATGAACCAGAAGGTGTTGGGAGAGCATTATCAGGAGCAACAAGAGTCTTATAAGTGAATCGAGTTACACCAAAATCATTCTGAGCAAGAACAGTGTCAACAACAAATCTGCCATTGTAACGAGAATCGGAAACTCCATCAATCTCGATGAGGTCATTGATCTCAATTCCATCAATTGGATCTTCAAGATCAACAGTAACTAGGATTGTTGCAGTTACACCGTCACCAGCTTTGATGCTGCTAATTCCAGTTTCTGCAACTTCACTTACAGAGACGATCTCAAATTCATTACTGAGGGGTTGGAGATCAACACCTTCTGCAGGATAAGTGGGGGTGATGGGTCTGTTGGAACTCTCACCATAAAGAATAGAAATCTTCTCATAATACATCTGCAAATCTGTACGATTTGTAGAATAATCAATAAATTCATCTTTAATGTCCACATCATTTACACCATCCACATATTCAATGGATGACAGTTTGTGGTGAGAATAGTCAGGATTAACTCTGGTGGTTGTGTAATCAGTGTAAACAGTGCTTGTTGGGTCACCATCAAGAAGTGTCAGATTTTCAATGGAACTTCCACTGGTAATTCTAAAGATCGTTGATGCATCAATATTTTCGTTCGTCGTGCTCGGAACATAAAGGGGTCTGATCTGAGTCTTATCTGCATCAACACTTACAATAGTACATCCACGGGGAACAATAACACCACCGTAGATACTATTAATAGTATAAAGTCTGTTGTTGGGATCCTGCAGGTCAAAGTTTGTCCTCGAATTCATCTCCTCGTAAGTGGCAGTAACTTCACCACTTCTGAGTCTGAAGTTACTTCCATCGGGGATCCAACCAGGTCTATTATCAATGTAATAAACTCCAGGATCAACGACAATGGTTGTGTACTCGAACCTGTCGTTGTTTAGACCAATCTGGTAAGAGAACCTGACCGCTTCAAGAAGTGCTCTTTGAATTGTCAGGAAGGGTCTTGACCTTGAATTGCCTTGGTTGGCAACATCGTCGGTTGCATCCAGGTCATTTCCTGCAACGTAGATTACGTTACCTCTTACGTTTTTGAGGAAGTTATCTAATCGAGATAGGGGCATCTTACCGGCGCACTAATTCTGTTATAACTTATTTAGAACACAAAAAAAGGACACCCTAAGGTGTCCTTTTCACGCACAGATAGTGTCGCGACTTCCTTCACACAAGTTTATTTATTCTGGTAATTTAGTCGTCGCCAGATACTCAATGGTGTTAGCAATGTCATTCATTGCAGATCTGAGATCCTCCTGACCACCACTTTCTTGGTGGTTGTTTTCATCAGTGAGAACCCATCTCCATTGAGTGGCGTGACTTGAATACCAGATGTTTATTTTCAAAACTAAACCTCGCTTGTGTTTGTTACCTTGGGCTTCTTGAAATAAATGTCATCTTCGTCAACATTGTCTCTAATTGCAGTGAGTGTTTCGATAAACTGTTTGGGAGTCTCACACGTTACATCAGTTTGGTTACCATGATTGGAGAACAAGATGATAGATCTGGAACAAATGTCAACAAGAACATTATCAAGGTATTCAGGATCTTCGTTACAACGATCGTAAAGATCATCACTGTTCATAAAACCTCTTGTGGGATGGTTACATCATAAACCCATCCCATCCAATCTGTCAAGCGTCCTGTTCCACTTCCAGTGGTGCCAGGTCAATCCGAGTTGCTGTAACGTTATAATAACAATCAATTCGAGAAGCATTCCCAGAACGAACTCTGACCTTGTTTCCCCATTCAACCCCCTCAACAATCAAATCCTGTGAGGAACCAATCTGTGTCAGGGAAACAGTGATGGAGTCTGGATCAACAAGACCTTTCCAATAATCTGGAAGTTCAATAACACTATTGTCTGTCAGACGACCACGAACATAAACTGCAGTCTCTGGACCCTCAATGCAAGCATGAACAAGTCTCTTGTTCTCCTTGGTTGGGTGTGGAATGTTGAAACACTTTGCTCCACCACAAGTAACAGTCGTTGCAGTTACAGCTCCAGAAAAAGCAACAGTAGAAGAAGTTACTGCAAATGCTCCACTTCCACCAGGACCCTGAATGTCAGTGTTGATTCTAAGACTGTCAATCTTTGCTGTCTTGTGATAAAGTGGGTCACATTGAGCATCCCACTCATCTTCTGGTTTCATCCTGGGTTTCAGGATGTAAGAATAGACTGTTGATGGGTCTCCCCAAACTTGATCATCAGAGCAACTGTCTGAACCTGTATTCCCAGGAATAAATGCTTCTGAATAGCCCGGTGTTTCACTCATTTTCTTTCCTCTCTGATGTCATAATGATAACCAAGAATTGAATATTCGTCATTGTTTCCAGGATAATCTGCTGGAGATTCTCCTTCATATTCAGGAATCAACCTGTCCCCATCCTTTCTGTCACCAAACACATGATAATGACAGTTGATTGGAATTGCACCTTGTGAAGACAAAATAATCTTATTTCCCTCAATTCTCTTTACATAGATTGATTGAGGAGCACCAACAGGAGTGATGTTTACTGTGATTGATTGCTTATCAACAAACTCAGTCCAATATTCTGGAAGAAGAATGGTGTCACTGTTTTTCAGTCTCCCTCTCACATAAACATCATTATAAGGTGCTTCTGGACAGGTGTGTCTCAGTCTCCACCCTTCTTTTGTTGGGTGAGGAATGTCAAAGTCTTTCTTGTTTGAAAGAACATGTCCACCACAATTAGATTTGACTTCACCCTGTGCAAGAAGATCGATACCAACAACCACATCATGATTGGTGTTAACTGGACCCATAAATGCTGCTGGTCCAATAACAGCAAGAGAAAATGGATTTGCAGGGCAATCGGGCCAAGGGGCTTTACCTGAGTAACAAAGGGACCCAGGAATAACTGGTATTGGAGACTCACTGTTTACAGTAGGTCCAATCATTGATGTTGCCCAAACATTGGGAAACACTGATGGGGATCCAGTTACTGTTGGACCTTCCATGTAAGCAGACCCACGAATTGCAGCGTCTCCTACTCCAAGCGAAATGGCCTTACCAAGACCAACAAATAACTGTTTACCAACATATAAATCAGGTACCTTCATGCTGTCCTCACTCTGTTTTGTTCTTCATTTGTTGATGGTGTTTTGGATCCAATGATCTTTGTGGATCCATCAGCACAATCAAGAATTCCACCATAAAGATTACAGATTGAGTTTCCAATAACATCAACTGTCTTCTCTGAGAAAATCTTGCTTGAGACTTTTGATTGAACATCAAATGCTTTGGTCTTTACAAGAACCTTTTCATTTGCTTCAATCTGAACGTTTCCATTGCTACCATCACCACCAATGGCAAGAATGTCAACGTTGATGGCTTCCATCCGAATTCTCCCATTCGGTGCCTTTATCACAATGTCTCCATTTTCGGCATCAAACATAATGCCAGGAGTGTCTACTGGAACAGCAGATCCTGCCTCAACTTGGAATGCTCCAGGAGACCTACAGGTGGTTCCATGTTTTCTGTTTGGTCCACCAGTTTGATCAAGTGTTACATAATGGTTTTTTGATCTACCATTTCTCACCATGACGGCAGACTGCTCGTTGTCATCGTGAAGATGACCGAACTTCAGTTCACCTTCAGCGGTGCCATATCTAACCTGGTGCCAATTCTTTCTTTCAGCCACTTGTTGTTCTCCTTAGTTGTTCTGTCATTTATCAATAACCTCCATATCCTCCTCCACCACCAGGTGATGGACTTGGACTTGGGCTTGGACTTGGTGATGGAGCAGGGCTCGGAGTTGGACTCGGAGCAGGTGTTGGACTCGGAGCAGGTGTTGGACTCGGAGCAGGTGTTGGAGTGGGTGTTGGGACCGGAGCTTGGACTGGAGTTGAAGTGGGTGTCGGTGTCGGTGTTGTTGACGTTGATGTTGACGTTGACGCTGGTGTGGATGTTGTTGATGAACTTCTAACCTCAACCTCGGGGAGAGGTGTTGGGACGATGGGGACATCCTCAATAAAAGCATGAGGCTCGGAGGTATGTACCGCTCCCACCATCTTTCTGCCATTATGTGTGTGGAATGGACCATAATATGGTTTCCCATTTACATATCCAACTGGTCTTGCTCCAACACAGTTAACGACTGTGACCACTTTTTCCTGAATTTCTGGTTCGAACATCTCATCCTTACCAACCTGTTTGACACAGAACTTGGCACTTAAGACAGAGTTGAAACCAGTTGCCGATCTGACATAAATCAGTGGCATTTCTTTGAAACCCTCTCCTCCTGCGGTAACTTTAACCTTATTTACTCTTCCAACATTGTCTGCCTCCATGACTGCGGTTGCACCATAAGACGGTTCAATGACAACTTCATCTCCTGTTTGATAACCAACACCAGCTTCCTGAATGATGATCTCACAAAGATAAAGAAGAACAGGATAAGCACCATCTGATTCTGAAGGATAACTCTCTCCGACTGGTTTGTCAAGTGGGAAAGGAGTTGTAAATATTCCAGGACGTTGGACGATGTGAGTGGCTCCACCAACGATTGTCTCACCACCACTTTCACCAGTTGTCTCATTAGGTGAGGTCGGTTCAGTGACAATCTCCGTTCCAGGTGGGAGTTCGACTCCATCACCAGGTGTCACCTCAACTTCATAACCAGGAGGAATGGGTGGGTCAAATGTTTTATCAGGATGAGTGATAAGAGTTTCATTTGAATACTTCCACACACTTCCAAATCCACCTTTGTTTCCATTTGGTGTTGGTGTGTAATCTGCTCCAGGATCAAGAACAATTATGTCAACAACACCTTGGGTTTTCACTTCATTACCTTCATCATCTGTGTAGGTGTAGTCTTCGATGACTGGTTTAATGATAGCACCACTTCCAGTTCCACAATCGTCATCAATATAAGCAGTTGTGTTTTTCGAATAACCAGTTCCAAAATCAATGGGATCGTAACCAAGAACCTCACCAGCTACACTGACGATGACATTTCCAGAAGCACCAGAACCACCACCAGTGTTCATGTACTTGGTTGTTGGTGGCCCACATTCTTTTGCACTGTTGGGTCCACTATCACAGTTTGGATTATTGAAGAGATTTTTAAATTCTCCCAGAGTCTCATTCAAAATACTTTCAATATCATCTGGGGTGCCTGTTACTGCATCAACAACTCCTGTTACAGAATCAACAGAGTTTTTCATTGAGTCCATCACCCCTGAAATGCCAGGTTTTCCACTCACTTTTGACCCATTCCACAGACTGTAAATTGTGACTGTGTTACACTTAGGGTCCTCTTCACAACCCAAGAATGACAAAGGATCCTTGACAAAACTTTTAGCACCACTTGTGACATCTGAGATTGCCGATGTTAGATCACCAACAGCCCCAACAACATCACCAGCGGCACTAAGAGCTTGATCTGCTGTACCACTAACAGTTCCAACAATGTCACCAGCGGCGTCACCAACAATCCCAGTGGTGTCATCAACGACACCAGTAGCGAGATCACCAAGTCCTTCTCCTAGTGATTTAGAGGCACCACCCACAGCAATACCATACAAGATCCCCATTGCAATCTCAGCAGCACAGTTGTCAGCGTTGACCATTCTGTTTGATGCCAATCCCAACATATCTGCAACTGTTCCTCCCGTGCCATTAACCTCTTCTCTAAATGCACAAGCAATTGCGTCTACAACTTTCTCTGTTGTTTTCATGACATCAGGCATCTCATTAGGGAAGACCTTGTTGTAAGCCTGTTTTAGTTTTTCATTGGTTTCTCTCTGAATGGCTGCCTCAACTTCATTGATTCCGTTCTTGATTGTTCCTGAAATCAACTTAGAAGCCTCGTCAATCTTGGCATCAATCTCTGCCTGAATGTCAGCTGTCTCCAATGACAATGCACTCCTTGTGTCATAAATTGACCTCTGGAGCTCTTGAATGTCCCGAAGAGCGTTTTGTAACTGTTGTTGGAATTTGCCAGTTTGTGCTGGATCACACTCTTGTGTTTCAGCAAGAGGTTTGTCCCTTTGACCGCTTTTCTTACTCTCTTGAGATTGGAAGTCTGTCTGAGTGTTGTTTCCTGTCGTGCTCTCAACGTAATCCCTATTGGTTGTGGCACCAGATGAGTTTTCTTGTGGTGCAGTTTCTCCAGCACCAGGAATTGCCTTCACCTGTGTGGTTGGAATCTTTTCACCTGGTTGATGACCAGTTACAGGAACAAATCTCTTATCACCATTCAACTCCTTCATCACTTCTTGGTAATCATTGTTACCAATAATTCCTTGGATGATGGGAAGTTGTGCGTTGGGTCCATCAATGAAGAAACCAATGACGAAGTTACCAGCAGCAATGTTTGATGACTGATAAGATCCTCTGCCTCCACCACCAGCAGTGACTGGGTACATGATGTATGCCCAGGGGAGTTCCTCGTCTGCAACATCAAATGTGCTGTCTGTGTGATAACCCATGATTCTCACACGGTATCTCTCAGAGAAACCAAGAATCGAAGTGTTATCTGGTTCTGGTTGTCCAGGAATGTTATTCTTCCAAGTCTCCTCAGGAGCAATCTGTCCTATCCACCAGGTGTATCCATCCCGGCCAACAAAATGTTGTCTCAATAAATCGTCCATCATTATCAGAAACCTCCCTCTTTACCAAACGAATCTCTAACCAAACCAAGACTCGTCAATGTATCCTTTCCTGTAATTCGATGACAAACAGATGCCACCATGTATTTACCACCACTTTGTCTGTTTATTTCTTGTTCTCTTCCACCTTTTAGTTGTGGGAAGTCACATTGAACGATGTCTCCACACTTGATAGTAAAGTCACCAGGAATAATAACATCAGCCCTAACAGTGAACATCTGATTATATCTCATAATGGTCTGAACCATTGTGTCTTCTGCTTTGTAGTTTGGTGCAGTTGGATCTTTTTTCTGATTCCTCAGTTGCTCATCACCAGAACCAGGAGGATTGACACCAACATCAAGAATGTGATTGTAAAGTCTGGTGGGTTCCGCCACAAACTCTTCATCAACATTGATGTAATCCGGTCCAGCTGTTTTTGCCTTTCCCTCTTGTTCTTCAATACTAAAATCAACAACCTTATAGTTCATTGCATAAAAATCAAAGTAGATGCTTCTGTTGTTGTAAGCACCGATTGATTGTTGAGTGTGGAGATCGATGTTACTTCCAATATTATACTTCAACACCTTTGCATCGTAACCAGGTGGAAGAGCTTGTGTGTCATTCAGGAAGAACTTTTTAGTTGGTTCTTGTTCAAATAACTTGTCAATTGATTTGAAGAACAGGCCATCTCTTGTCTGATAAAAGAGATAACCAGCAGCGGCACCCACACCCGTGTCGGGAACTGACTTTGATGCCAACCATGTCACAGTGTAAAATGGTTTCTTGGTGTTACCAAAGAAATTAATATCCAGTGCTGTGTCGTCAATGTCAAGGGGTTCCTCTGTCTTCAAAACCTCTGTAAGGATCGTTCTCACATTATCGGAGATCTTTCCTTGATATTGTTTCGTGACCCTCGTCTGCTCATTCAAATGATACTCATCGGTTGCAAGCTCAAGAACATAAACATCCTGTCTTGTTCCAGGCGTCGCCTTACCAATCTTATTAACTCTCAAAGGATTACGAAGAGTGATGGGTTGTTGTGTGGCATCTTCAACCTCAATGACGACCTTCTCACCACCTCGGATGGGAAGTCCATCAATGGTGCTGTCCTGAGCACCTTGATCTTGGTTACCAGTTTCAACAACAATAGCACGTGCAGTAATATTGTTTGAGAGAACATTCTCGTAAAAACTATACTCAACAATACCTGCAGAGAGATCCACAGAGTTACCAGTTCGATTGTTGGTGACTTGGAACTTCTTTATGTTACCTGCACCTGTGTTTGGATTCTCCATTATGCGGAATAGAGTTGACTATTTGCTCTTTGTCTCGTAAGACTATTTAACGCCTTTTTGTCAGAACCGCCAGAGGCGGGAAGACCTGAACCACCCCCACCAACAACAACTGGTGTTGCTGGAGGGTTGGATGCAACCACAACAGTCTTTTTAGTTTTACTGTAAGAGGGTTCGGTTGAAACTTTCTTCGCTCTGTCACTTGGAGGAGCTGGCTTCTGAAGTTCTGGAATCACTTTGAAGAACTCTTCAGCTCTCGCTTTCGGAACTTCCACATGAACGTGATCATAGTGACCAGCCGATCTCCAAATCACTGTGTATCCACGATCTCTCCAGAACTTTGCAACTCTGTCACCCTGTGCAGAATTGGGAGGGACTGGAATGTCAAAGGCTCTGTTCTCATGGTGTCCTGCACCTTTGTGTAGTCCAATCTCATAATTGGTGTCATCAGCCAAAGGACTAATATTATAATTGCCACTTCCATAAACACCCATTTCTCTGATCTGATAATAATCAGGGTTAGCAGTTGGTTGTCTTGTGGCACTTCCACCCATTGAGGTTCTAAACTTTCTAAAATCCTTAATGTCACTTGACACAATACTCTCTCCAGCAACAGGTGTTGTACCCCTTGATCTCATGGATGGTGGCAGTGGTTGTCTTCTTCTTTCTTGAGCTCTCCTTATGGAATCTGCATACTTTGAGGACTTCGTACCAAACCCATCTTCAAAACTTCCTTGCATGTTAGATTTCATCCAATCTAATGCGTTCCCAGCTCCAGCGTTATGAGCATAACCAAGAACTTGGAGTTTCTGTTCATTACTCATTGCCGCATAAGTCTTATCCCTCATCAGAGTCTGATGATTGGCTCTGGTGTAAGCAGCGAAGTATCTCTCTTGCATATCAGGATCTTCTCTGAATCTCTTTCTTGCTGCCTCATCGTCTCCTTGATATTGTTCACCTAAGAATCTTGCGGCATCCTGTCTTGCAGCTGCACCCATCTGATATCTACCAGCATACATGTCACCAGATCCACCCTGGATGTCATATTCACCACCAGATTCAATTTGTGCAACTGCGTCTCTAAACAAGGTGAATTCAGATTCACCAAATCCTGCTTGAGAGATTTGTTCCTTCGCAGCTGATCCCATATCAACACCACCTCCAGCCAAAAGACCCCCGGATGACGTATCATATGTGCCACTGCCTCCACCTTGACCAGAACCAAAATCCATGCCAGTAATACGCTTGATCGCATTTTGAAGGGGTCCGAAGAGTTTACCAATCTCATCAAGACCAGCCTTAATCCCATCAATTACCGTTTGTGTTATAGGATGCGCTAAGATTTCTTTAACAATTGGAACTCCTTCATTCACGATCCACTTCAAACCAGTCCACATTGGTTGGAAGATCCATTTGTTCATCCATTCAAAAATTGGTTTAAGAGTTTCATTCCAAAGTTCTTTAATGTAATCAATGATCTTCTCAAGATTCTGAACAATGGCAAGAATGATTCCACCAATCAGAATGTTCTTGAGATAATCCATCGTCCTATTGATGAGTGGTTGTACGGCTTTGCGAACGAACCCAGGAACTCCAATTTCAAACCCTTTCTCTTTTGCTTCTCTCGTTGCAGTTCTCTCTTCTTTTTCTATTTCCTTATCCTGCTTTCTCCTAAAGGCAACAAGAGCCACCATGGACTCCTTGAGAGACTTTGTGGCTTTGTCCAGAGATGTCAAAGAAGAGGCAACCTTTTCATCTCCCTCTTCTTCGACTTGAATCTTCTCAACTTTCTCCTCAGGCCTAGATGTTCCTGTGAATTTAGCCAGACTCATCCCACCTGATGAACGAGATGATCTCTTTACAGGAATTGCCTTTGGTTTCTCTTTCGCTCGTTCTTCTCCGTCTTGTTTGGTTTGTCCGACGATTGCTCGACTTGCACCCTGCACCGAAGACTTCTTGGCACTTCCACCAAGAAGACCTTTAGCTAAACTCCCAGGGACCATTCCTATCATGTTGCCACCGCCGTTACATTATAGAGACCCTTCACACCAAGAATTGAATCATTACCAGTATCCTCAGACGAGAAGAAGGCAACATCAGCTGCTGGTTGAGATGAAGCAGTCGATGCGTTGGGACCAGCTTCTGGTCCAGGCACAACAGTCACATCATCCTTATCAGTTGCTCCAGGAGGATCTGGGACTGGTTGTGTCTTCTGTACTGGAGCAATTGGAAGTTCTTCTGCATCCACTCCCATCTTTTTATCATTCTTAGGTCCAGGGGAAAGAAGACCCTTTGATTCCAAATACTCCTCATAATTTCTTGAATTTCCAATTTCATCATCATATTCATCAAGGATGTCAGCATTATTTCTTGCCTCAGTAAATTCAGCTTCAGTCAGAGTTCTTGGTTTAACCTTTTCTTCTTCAGTCTTTGGTGTGACTTCCGGCTTTGATCCACCTGGAGGTCTTCCAGTATCTTTTAAGAACTTAGAATATTCCTTTGGATCATCAGCAATCGCCGGGTTAGAGATCAATTTTTCCCCGTGAGTGAGTATTAACCACTTGGTGAATTCAATTTGCTCAGGGTCAGTAATATTCGCCTCTTCCACCATTTGCCTGAACTCTGGAGTATCCAGAGTATCCATTCGAGCTTGCAAATTCAATCTGAGTTTTTCTTTCCTGCCTTGCTCTTTAATTTCTTCTTCTTTTGCCTTTCCTTCTTCTGTAGCTACAAAAGCAGTTCTCTTCTTTCTACCATGACCCACCTCTTTCTTAGTGTAATAATCAGCATTCTCTTTCAGAGCTTCCAGCTCCTTTTTCATTCTTTCATCTACTGCATCCTTTTGAGCATCTCTCTCCTTCTTAAGTAAATTGAGTCTTTCTCTTTCCGCTTGAACCTCTTGGAA
>CEON01118465.1_pt1 | contig 14865 bp, 23 predicted proteins | sample 530291 | NCBI WGS metagenome assembly CEON01 (sample SAMEA2619888, study PRJEB7988) | marine metagenome | biome: marine biome (ENVO:00000447); feature: surface water layer (ENVO:00002042); material: "saline water (ENVO:00002010), including plankton (ENVO:xxxxxxxx)" | depth 5 m
TCTGCATCAGTAGGTACAATACCAATCATATCAGACACACCCTCAACCCATGAACGTGGTGTAGCGTTGATGTCACGCTGTGGGTCAAAGTCATGCAATAGATTAGCACGAAACCTAGCGAACGATATAACCTCTGGCTTTACCTCATGCTCAATAGCCCAAGCAGTCCAGTCATCAAGGTGTGTCTCCAGTTCAATGACAGTCTCACGATTACGTAAGTGTGTCAGTGTTCTGTTAGCACCTGCTCTGTCTTGCTGTCTGTTGCCAGTGGATATAACCCACCAACCTTTCTTCAGTGGTGTACCATGCAGTGTCCTTGCTTGCAGTATGTTAGCGATAACCTTCTGAATATCGACAGGACATTTGTCTCTGTCATCAAAGCAGAGTACACCCTCGTCTGGTACATCTGTTCTACCTTCAGCAGGAAACCAATCAGGTAACTTGTATCCGAATGTGTTACCCTCAGCACCCATATCAGGAACACCCAAGTCCTCGACAAGCATGGTAGGTGTATGCTTCTCGATGTATGCAACGCCCAAACTTGTGGCAACGTGTCTAGAGATGGTTGTCTTACCTCCTCCTGGCGCCCCCTCAATACATACAGGTCGCTTAGATTTGTACAAATCCTTCAGTGTTTGAATCAATAGTGTTGCTCGCATTATTTTCTCCCTTCTATAAGTTTATATTTGCGATGATCTATTCCGTAAGAGACTACTTGGTTTCCCTTACGCTGTCGTTTGGCAACCATTTTGTCTGAGTAGTAGATGGTGTTGCCCCTCTCATCTACTATGGGTATCCCCCCTCGTTCATTCTTAAGCATGAACAATCTTAAGTTTGCTTTAGCCATTACAGTACTCCTTCCATTAGTTGACTAAATGTTAAACAACTGTTCCTCTCTGTCCACTTTGATTCGTCCCATGTCTCACACCCTAGGACTAAGTTGATAGAGATGAACGCTATGAAGAAGCTGACAGCTATAACAGCTATCAACCCCCCCAATATCGCAAGTAAACGGAGTGTCACTTTACTAACCCCCCCTTACTATTGATACCCACCAAGTCAGAACGCTTAGTAATCACAACGTAATTAGACTTGTGCATTGGAACTACAGTGTGCTTTACAGTGTCAGCTTGTTTACCACCACATAATAAGCACGTAGTATAGCCTGCATTGTACCTGCCAACAGGTATCTCATTAGGACAACGTATACACTTCAATAGAACCTCCATTGTGTAGTGGTAGGGTGCATGATACACCCTACCTTGTTAATGATTGACAACCTTACAGCACCATGCCGTTACTACCCTTAGACTTGGGCTTGTTGATGGACAGGTATACACCGAACCTACCCTTTTGGAATGACATGGTGTACTCAGTCATATCAAAGCCAAGTATCTCTTCAGCAGTGTACCTATTCTGCTTTTTACCTAGCTTGTCCTTTAGATCAGGACAGAATACATCGACATAAGCACCGAACTCCTTAGCCTTTGTAACCATGAACTTAAAGCAGTCGTTAGCTTGGTCAGCTGTGAACTGTGTAGCATTAGGGTTTTTACCAAACAACCTATGCCCCTCTGTAATCACAGAGATTGAGTTAGTGTTAGGTCCTTTGTAAAGTTCCACGTTACCATCAAATTTATCGAAAGCCATAATAGCTCCTCCTTTATGTTAAGTTAATGTAATAGCTGGCATATAAGGTAGCCCTCGCCAACTGCCCAAACTTGACACGTCCGAAATCCGAAGTCAAATCTGCCCCACCTATGATACATTCACACAAAGCCCCTATGTATTGCAGTATGTATTGCTACTTTAGTCATATAAATAAGGGGATATATGTATTGCGATATAAATAATCTATGAATCTACTATGTAATGTTAGTATGCAGAACCTATATAAGCGTATAAATAACGTAATCTATAGGTGATATATGTAAAAAACGTAGATTATATAGATTATTTAGATCAAAACTACACAATATATGGTGCTAACCCCTTGATTTACCTGACATATAAGGTTTGAGAGTGTACAGTTTGTTGATATAGAACCCTATAAAGTGTGTCAGGTTAATAGTAGATTGTATAGATTGCTATATACCCCCCATATATAGCGCTATTAGAGAGCTATAACCCCCCGAGCCATGGTCTATTTTAAAGAAAAAATAAAAAACAAATAAAAAAGAAAGGGGCCGAAGCCCCAATCTCTACATTTTACTAGCTTGGACAACAAACATAGCTCCGATTATAATAGATATTACACTAGTAAATACTATAATAGACATCGCTACTATGCTATTAGCATTTTCCATGCAGCCACCATCGCAATCATTGGCAGCTCCTGCTGCAAACACTATACCTAACACTAAAAGTATACCGCCTGCTATGTTTAAAAATAGTTTCATGTACTTTCTCCTATTAAATGTGAGTGTCCCAGCTCACACTGGGACACTCGAGTGGTTACCTACTGTGTACAGTCAGCACTCTGGCTTCAGTCTTGTGCAGTTTTCTGCATCGCTCAGCGATACGTTTTGCTGCTTGGTATTCAGTCACATACTTAGTGATGAATGTCTTGAAGCCATCGGCACTGACACGTACCTGGTAGGCAGTTATGTTTAGTTGCTTTCTCATAGCATTCTCCTAGTTGTGCCTGGAGCCGAAGCTCCAGGCGGTTAGAGTTAACGGAAGTCCTTGAACTCGCTAAATGGTCGAACCGATCTCTTTGGCTCGCCATCAGTAGCAGGCGAGGTTTTCCGTGAGTCATGGATACAAAGCTTAGGCTTTGGATACGATATGAACCTAGTCTGTATACACTCTACTAGGAGGTGCTTACCCACAGACTCTACAGCGTCTCTAAGATGCTGTAAGGTCAAGACTTGATTAGGTACGTCAACCTCTTTCCCAAACTTATTCTTAACAGGCACTGTAAGTGATGAGCTAACATCATTCGCAGTTATGTAAAAAGAATAGTTATTCAGAAGCAAGTCTCCGCCTCGTTCGCTGTTCACGAAGTACTCGAGCATTTTGTGGGCTTCTTTTCCAGGTAAACCTGAATCCGCCTTCACTAGCTCAACAACGTTATCAAGGTGATCGAACGTCTTATTACCTTGATCGTCTACTGACTTCAGAACTTTAAACGTGCTGCGTCTGGGTGCAACCAACCCTTTGAATATACCCATAGGTATCTCCTTTCAAAGAGCCACACCAAACCCACGCTTGGCGTGGCAGTGTTAAGACACGGGCATTCGTGGGAATGTTTGCCCCGTGTCGATGATTTAACTAAAGCATAACTTAACACTAATGTCAAATTTGCCCAGAAAACCCTTATTATATTGAGCCATAATCTAAGTGTATGTATAAGACTTGGAGGGGGGTACATGGACTGAGCTTTTTTGCTGTAAATAGTATAGTAAACCTCATAAAGCACGGGCTATTTTTTAGAAGGTGTAAAGTTACGAAGTTTCTTGACAGGATAGTATATTACAAATAGGATCAACCTCATGGATAACTTACCACTCAAACATACCAAATGGTCAAACAGGCTAGCCTTTGATATAGCGCTTATGTTGGAAGGTAGTGGTGAGACCCTAGATGAATTAAAAGATCGTCATTCGGTTAGTGCCGATGATGTATTGGTGTTCAACAAAGATCCTGTGTTTCTCAAACAAGTCAACTCTTATAGGGATGATATCAAAGAGAAAGGCATGACGTTCAAGCTTAAGGCCCGTGCACAGGCGGAAGAACTCCTGACAACTAGTTGGACGTTGATTCATTCTTCAGAAGTATCACCTGCAGTTAAAGCTGACTTGATAAAGTCAACTGTTAAGTGGGGTGGGCTAGAACCAAAGAACGATACAGCTACAGAGGGACAAGGTGGCGGAGTTAAAATTACAATTAACCTCGGAGGTCAAGAGCATCACGCAACAGCCGTTATTAATCAAGAGCCTGAAGGAGAAGTTCTCGAAGACTTACGAGGGTCAGAAGATGGCAACATTCAAAACGCTGGCTGAGTGTGACGCAACATCAAAACTTTTAGAGTTGGAGAAGGTTGCACACAGACAGAAGATCCTACGTGGGCCTAGAGTATCTAAGCCTTACGCAATTATATTATTGAGTGAACTATGATAGAAAAAATGACACATACTGTAATACTTATGTTAACTATTGATCTTGAGTCTGCGAGAGAATGCCAACGGCTAAGTGAGAAAGTTTATAACGAGAATAGGTGTTTCAAAGCATACAACATATATTCAAGTGTGCCTCCTCGTAAACCTTATGGATTTGACAATATTATTGATCTTTACATTGAACGAAAGAAAGTTTGGGAAAGATGAATATAAACTTCACGCCATCTAAGACTTGTGCAGGGTTTATGAACTCTGATGCAAAGATGCGTGTTCTTATGGGACCAGTCGGGTCAGGTAAGTCAGTGGCGAGCTGTTTTGAAATTGTCCGAAGGGCATCACAGCAAACTCCCAGCCAGGATGGGGTGAGGCGCTCCCGTGCTGCTGTTGTTCGTGAAACTGTTCGTCAACTGACCGATACGACCATTAAGACGTTTCTCGACTGGTTCCCGCCAGGACCTTGTGGTAACTTTATGCGTACCACTAAAACTTACTTTTTCAAAGTCGGTGATGTAGAGTGCGAGATTATGTTTCGCGCACTTGATGATGCTGACGATGTAGCTAACCTTAATTCACTTGAGCTGACTTTTGCGTGGTTTAACGAGTGTAGAGATATTAACCCAGAGATCGTGGACGCCATGTCTAAACGTATTGGGAGGTATCCGTCCGCCAAGGATGGAGGCCCCTCATGGTTTGGAATGTGGGGAGACACGAACCCCCCGACCATGGATACATGGTGGTATTACCAGATGGAGAAGCTAGATCCTAAAGATGGAGTTAGCGACAACGATAATGGTTGGGATGTGTTCAAGCAGCCTTCAGGTAGAAGCGCTCTCGCAGAAAACGTGGAGAACCTACCAGATGGATATTATGACACCCAAGGACGTTCAGAAGAATATGTCAGGGTATTTATTGACGGGGAATACGGCCTCAGCTCAGCAGGACAACCAGTCTACAAATACTTCAGGCCAGACTACCATATGGCGAAAAGTACTTTGTCTCCTATTGTTAACGGTGTTCGTCCTGTTATTGTCGGCATGGATTTGGGCTTGACACCAGCAGCAGTTATAGGGCAACAAGATCCTCGCGGACGAGCGTTGATATTCGATGAGGCAGTTTCCTTTGATATGGGCATACAGCGTTTCGTCCGCACGATACTACGTCCGCTTATATATGACAGGTTTTCTAGTGCCCCTATTGTAATCGTGGTTGATCCTGCTGGTACACAGAGAGCACAGACCGATGAGCGTTCTGCTGTTGACATAATAAAAGCAGAAGGCTTCAAAGTGTTTCCTGCAAAAACTAACAGTGTGTCAGCTAGGCTATCGGCTGTTGATGACTTTCTTATGCGACAGGTAGACGGGGATGCTGCTTTCCTAGTTGATCCTCGTTGCTCGCATTTGAAATCAGCTATGATGGGCGGGTATAGATTCCATCCAAAAAATGGTAATGTAGAAAAAAATAAACACTCTCATATAGCTGAGGCTTTACAATACCTCATGTTGCATATACATTCTGTAGGTGAAGGTGCGCTCACCCCACAGGCTCGTGAGGTCAAACGTGTTGCAGCTGTGGGGTGGACCTAACTTTGTTTCCTCCAGGTTGGAGATACTCCACTGTCGCCAACCACCTACAAGCTCCGTCAAGATTTTTTCCTTTCTACTTGACGGAGCCTTTTTTTATAGTAAAGTATAACAAGTTGTCAGTTATTGGAGGTAGTTATGGGCACATGTAAACCATTCAACAGAATGTCTGATAATCCTAAAATGGTATCTAGCGGTAATAATAAAGGAAAAGAAATTAGGAAACCTTATATTACTGGTGGGTTAGTTAGCACAGCTATGGATTATGATGACGATGACGATGATGATAAGAAGAAGAAAAAGAAAAAAGGTAAATCTTACGGTACAGGAATGTAAGCTATGGTAGCAGGGCTTAGAATGTTACGGGTTATTGGTAACGCTGAGCTTGTTTCACAAGAGCAAGCAGACGCAGCAGCAAAAGCCGAAATGGAAGATAGGCAGAATGAGCCTTATATACTAGGGCTTTCAGCATATATAAAAGAATGTTGGGAAGCAGCTAAACAAGCCAAAGATCCTATAGAGCTTTCTATGCTCAAAGCGTTGCGCCAACGTAATGGTGAGTATGAACCTGATAAACTAGCAGCTATACAAAGCCAAGGCGGTTCAGACTTATATATGATGCTTACAGAAGTTAAGTGTAGGGGTGCTGAATCTTGGCTACGTGATATACTATTAGATGCAGGAACTCCTCCTTGGGACTTAGAAGCTACACCTATTCCAGAACTTACACCTAAGCAGCAAGCTGAAATACAACAAGCGTTTGCTAAATCGGTTGTTGATATGATACAGCAAATGGGACAAGCACCCACAGAAAGCCAGCTTAACGAAATGAAAGAGATGGTAACTCAAGATTATAGATTTGGTATATTACAGGGCGCACAGAATCGTGCAGATAGAATGAAAGTAACTATACAAGATCAGTTTGTACACGGTGGTTGGCCTGAGTCTTTTAATGATTTTATTACAGACCTGGTTACTTATCCGTGTGCTTTCTTGAAAGGACCCGTTATAAGACGACAAAGACGTATTAAATACGATCAGTCATCTGAGTTAACCACGGTTGCAGCAGATGAGATAATAGCACCAGAGTTTGAGCGAGTAGATCCTTTTGATATATATCCTGAACCTGGTATAGCTAATATTAATGAAGGTTATCTATTTGAACATCATAAGCTAAGTCGCTCTGATTTAGCAGATTTGATAGGTATTCCAGGGTATGACGAAGAAGCCATTAGACACCTACTTGATTTAGGTGAAAACGAGTATGGCAGTTGGATTACTCAAGACTTTGAATACACTAAAGACCAAGAAGAAAATAAATATTACAGCCATAGACGACCTACTACTATGTTTGATGCCTTAGAGTTTTGGGGTAAAGTTAGTGGTCAAATGCTCGTTGAGTGGGGTATGGACGAAGAAATGGTTCCAGATCAAGCAAAAGAATACGATGCAAATGTTTGGTTGGTAGGAAACTATGTTATTAAAGCAGTATTAAACTATGACCCGCTAGGAGAAAAACCATATGCCAAAACATCATTCATCAAATCGCCAGGGGCGTTCTGGGGTAAAGGAATCCCAGAAATCATCGAAGATGTCCAAAACGTCTGTAATGCAGCTACAAGAGCGCTTGTCAATAATATGGGTATATCTAGTGGGCCTCAAGTCGAAGTTAATCTCGAACGTATCCCACCTAATGAAGACATCACTCAACTTCATCCGTGGAAAATTTGGCAAGTAACAAACGATCCTCTCGGAGCTAATGCTCCTGCAGTTAGGTTTACACAGCCTGAAGATAATGCTAACACTTTAGCTGCTATCTATGATAAATTTGCAAAGCTAGCTGACGATCATTCGGGTATCCCTTCCTACGTCACGGGTGATCTAAATGTCCAGGGTGCGGGTAGAACCGCCTCTGGACTTTCAATGTTAATGGGTTCAGCAGGTAAAGGTATACGTCAGGTTGTTATGCATATTGATAACGATATAATTAAACCCATATTACAACGTATATTTTTATATAACATGCGTTACAATGAAGACGAAAGTATTAAGGGTGACCTAGCTATTGTTCCAAAAGGTGCAGTTAATTTAGCTGTTAAAGAAACAGTTAATGTTAGACGTATTGAGTTTCTTAATGCTACAGCTAATCAAGTTGATGCAGAGATACTTGGTAAAGAAGGTAGGGCAGCTATTCTCAGAGAAGTTGCTAAAGGACTTCAGATGCCAGTAGAAGATATTATACCATCGCGAGAAAAAGAAGCGTTTAAGTCTCGCATATTAAAAGCACAACAAGAAATGGTACAAGCACAGCAGCCCCAAGAAGGTCAGGTAACTGATCCAGCAGGTAATCCAGCGGGTGGTATGCAAGCAAATACAGTTATGAACAGGTCTACAGGAAATAGTCAATGATTAGACCTAATGCAAAAACCTTACAAAGTCTGGCTGTTATAAACAAACAGTACCCAGAAGTTTTAGAATTTATTGACACATGGAGGTTACGTGAGTTAGAAACCTTACCAAGTGTCATTAATAACGTGGCACTACAACAGGGGCGGTGTCAAGTTCTTGGTGAAATATCCAAGGTATTAAGAGAAGCCCCGTCAACAGTGGCAAAGGTTTAGTATGACCAGCCACCTAACACGCATACCTTAAGGAGCGAAAAATGGCAATACCAAAGCAAGTTCAGAAACAATCAGAGGCAGTACAAGATTTGTACAAGGAGCTAAACGAGGATACAGAAAAAGAGACTCCCGTTGAAGAAACGGTAGAAGAAGTCCCTGTGTCCGAACCCAATGCCGACAATGGAGCTGAAGTTGCAGCCGAGTCTTCTGAAGAGCAAACAGAAGAACGCCAAGATACTGAATGGCAACAGAAGTACAAGACCCTTCAGGGCATGTATAACGCAGAAGTTCCTCAATTGAGAAATACAGTTCAGGAACAGACTCAAAAGATAAACCAGTTTGAGCAGTTGTTGGCTACTATGAACCAACAAAAAGCGCAAGCTGCTCAACAACCAGTTGCTCCGCAAAAGTTAGTAACTGACCAAGACGTTGAGGAGTATGGTGATTCTATTGATATAATGCGTAAGGTGTCTAAAGAGGAGATTGGCAGCATGGCTAACGAGATTAACGCTTTGCGAGCACAAGTATCTCAAATGAATCAAAACACTGTTCCTCAAGTTCAGCAACTAGCTAATAAAGTTACTGATACCCAAGAGCAAATGTTTTGGTCTGAGATAAATTCTCTTGTACCTGGTTGGCAGGATATTAATGAGCAAGCTGATTTTCAAAGTTGGTTGTTAGAGGTTGACCCACTATCGGGTATGACACGACAAGCTTACTTAGAAGATGCTCAGCGTAAGTTTGATGCAGCAAGAGTTGCTTCATTCTTTACAACTTGGTCTGGCTTAAATGGTAATGGTGCTCAACAGGTGAAGACCGCAAATCAGAACGAGCTACAGCAACAAGTTTCTCCTAAAAAAGGAAGAAGCCAAGGTTCAGTGCCACCCCAAAAACAGACTTATACAACAGCTGATATAGGCAAGTTTTATGAGGATGTTCGAAAGGGTAAGTACAAAGGTCGTGATGATGAGCGAGCTAAAATTGAACGCGACATTTTTGCTGCACAGCAGGAAGGTCGTATAACTTAAACTGTGTTAGGAGGCCAAAATGGCATACGCAACATCTACTGGGCATCCTTCCTATACTGGGAATTTTATTCCTGAGATATGGTCAGGGAAGCTCATCGAGAATTTCTACGATGCAACAGTGCTCGCAGCAATCTCAAACACCGACTACGAAGGTGAAATTCGTAGCATGGGTGATACGGTCAATATCCGTACGACACCTGAAATCACTATCCAGACTTATGTTAAGGGTCAAACTCTTAACGTAGAGCAGCCTGATAAGCCAAAGCTACAGCTGCTCATTGACAAAGGTGAGTACTTTGCCTGTATCGAAGACGATGTAGACGAAGTGCAAGCTGACGTTAATATGATGGATCAGTGGTCAAAAGACGCTTCAGAAAGAATGAAGATTAAGATCGACCAAAGAGTCTTAACAGATATTCTTCCTGATGTATCAGCATCAAACAAAGGTCAAACAGCTGGACGAATCTCTGGTGATATTGATCTTGGTGTAGCAGGTACTCCTGAAGCAATTACTTCTGCTAATGTTATTAGTAAGATTATTGATATGGGTACTGTGCTTGACGAAGCTAACTGTCCTGAAGGAGATCGCTTCCTAGTGATTCCTGCTAAGATGGCTGGTATGATCAAGCAATCTGATCTGAAGGATGCGTCTATCACTGGAGACGGTAATACACCTCTCCGTAACGGACGTTTGGGCATGATTGACAGGTTTACTGTTTATGTAAGCCACAATCTTTATAAGAACGGTGCTGAGTTCAGCGTTATCGGTGGACACAATATGGGTTTCACATTTGCATCTCAGATGACAAATATGGAAACTATCCGTTCTGAAACAACTTTTGGTAACATCATCCGTGGTCTTCAAGTTTACGGCTATAAAGTCGTTAAGCCTGAAGCTCTTGCCACGATGGTTGTTACACTGTAAAGGGAGGATCAGATGCCAACATATAATGATGGAAAAGGTTATAAACTTGGTACTGCTGCAGCACATAGTGCAAAAGGCATTAACAAAGTTTCAACCGTAAGTGTGGAACTGAACTTTGCTACTATCACTACTGAAAGGGCAGCAGCTGGTCTGACTGCGCTTACAAGTGCTGATGTGCTAGAAGTAATCAGAGTTCCTGCAAACACTCTCGTTACGCACGTTGCTTTAAATGTAACAACTGCCGAAGGCGGAACACTAACTGTTGACGTTGGTGATGGCGCTGACCCAGACGGATATCTTGATGGTGTCAATGCTAATACCGCAGCAGCATATCTTACTGTTGCTGGAACAGACGCTTTCGAAGCTGGTAAGTATTACACAGCAGCTGATACGATTGATGTTAAAATAAACAATGCAGCCGATGCAGCAGTTATGACTTTGACCGCTGTAATGGTTGATTGTACAGCAGAGTAAAGAGTAGGGGGGCTTCGGCCCCCCGCTTGTAAATAATGAGTAGAGTTGATAAATCTAAAATGCCTTGTAACAAGCCTAAGCGTCAGGTATCTGGCGGTAAAAAGTTTGTTGTTAAAGCATGCCAGAACGGTAAAGAAGTAGTAATTCGGTTTGGTGATGCTAATATGAAAATTAAAAAGAATCAGCCAGGTCGTAGAAGAAATTTTAGAGCAAGACATAAATGTGATACAAAACCACCATCGAAGTTAACAGCTCGATATTGGTCTTGTAAGAAATGGTAGATTATGGGCAAGAAAGACGCATGTTATCATAAAGTAAAAAGTCGCTACAAAGTTTGGCCTTCAGCTTATGCATCAGGAGCCTTGGCTAAATGTAGGAAAGTAGGGGCTTCAAATTGGGGTAATTCTAAAGTTAAAAAGACTACTAGAAAAAAGACATGAATAAAGTAATAAAATCAAAGAAAGGAAATAGTCTTAGAAAATGGTTTGCCCAAAATAATGGAAAAGGCTGGGTTGATTGTAAAACAGGTAAACCATGTGGTAGACAAAAAGGCGAAAAACGTAAAGGGTATCCAGCTTGTAGACCCACGATGGCACAATGTAAATCGAAGGCAGTGCGGAAGAAAACGTCTTCTAAACGAGTATCTTGGGCTTAGGAGGTTTAAATGAGTGAAACACGAAGATGGTTAAAAAATATAAATGACGGAACAATATACGGTTGGAATGAGATTTTAGATGCTAATCCTTTAACTGTTGAAGTTACCGAAGAAGAAGCATTTCCAGAAAAGTTTATACCTAAAAAACAAAAAGGGCGAACAGCTAAAGTAAATTTAGAAACTGAGGTTGTAGAAGATGCACCTAAAGTAGCTGCAGAAATAGAAGAAGAAGCAACTAAAGGTTTAAGCAGGGCGAGAAATGAAAAGGGGCATTATATAGCTGATGATCCTAATACGCCTGAGAATGAGGCTTGGGTAGATGATTCTAAATAATGTAATAGCAGAAGTTCGTAATTTAATACAAGATACAGATTCTACTACGTATCGTTACACTGACGCTATGTTATTAAAGTTTGCTAATCAGGTACTAAAACGAACAGCTATATTCAGACCTGATTTGTTCTCTTTACAAGCAAATTTAACTTGTACCGCTGGTAGTGTTGTGCAGTCAGCTCCTGCTGATTCTATTAGGTTAATGGAAGTTTACTATAATGTAAGCGGTAACGGTATTATAGAAACTACTAGAGAAGTATTAGATCAAGCGTATCCTGCATGGATGACTGATAATGCTGGGAGTACTATAAACTGGATTAGAAATATACGTAATCCTAATAAGTTTTTTATATATCCTAAAGCTCCGTCAGCCCATCAAATAGTAATTGAATATGCTCAAACCCCTCCTGATTATGCTGGAGATGCGACAGTAGCATTACTGCCTGACGCTTATTTTCCAGCTATTGTAGATGGCACAGTATTTTTAGCAGAGTCTATAGATAACGAACATGTTAACTCTAACCGTGCTGCACTTTTTCAGCAATCCTTCTCACAAGCACTTGGGGTATCATCACAAACTAGAGAGATTACTGATACAGAAGGTGGCGGACTACCTGTAGAGGAGGTTGTATAATGCCAAAAAGATTTGATAGTTTAGTAACAAGATTATCACCAAGTGTTCCAGGTTGTCCTCAGCCAGTCATAGAGCAATATGTTAGAGATGCAGCTATAGATGCTTGTTCAAGAACTTTAGCTTTTAGACATATACAAAATAAAATAGCATTAACTCCAGGTGTGTATGATTATCCTTATGATCCTCCTACTAGTACAGAAGTTCATGCGGTATTAAGTGCTTCTATAGATGGAAATCACATGACTACTTTATCTTTAGAAGCTTTCCAAGATAGATTTCCTAAATGGCCTGATTTTGTTGAGTCGGAGTACGGATGTCCTAAATATCTATCACAACTTGATGCAGATACATTTATAGTTACTCCAACACCAGACAGTGCAAAGTTGTATGAGCTTAGAATGGTTGTAGCTGTAAAACCTTTACGCTCATCTTTTGATATGGACTCCACAACTTTTGATGAATTAGAAGACCTAATAATGCACGGAGCGTTGCAGAATCTTCTCATACTACCAGAGAGAACTTGGTCAGATAGAGAGTTAGCTGCGTTTCACGCTAAACAATATTTATATAAAGCTGCAGAGCGTAGAGCTAGAGCAAACCTTGGAGCTGCTAGAAATTCTTTACGTGTAAAACCAGTATCTTTTCAGTGAGGTGATTTATGGCAGACGTAATTAGAGTAGTAAAAGGTAACACTAAACCTGACATTATTGTTACTTTAACAGATGATTCTACAGGTGCTCCTATTGATCTAAGTGCAGGTACTACAACTGTGTCTGTAAAATTTAGAAAACAAAGCACAACTACAGTTCTTTCTACAATAAGTTGTACTAAAATAGGAGACGGTACAGCTGGCCAAGCTCAATTTGATTTTGCAGGGGGTGTGCTTAATGTAAACCCTGGGATGTATGAAGGCGAAGTAACTATAAGTTTTAACGGAAGTCTTCAAACAGTTTATGATCTCATAAGTTTTAGAGTTCGGGATAATTTCTAATGGCTAACATACGTCTTAAAGCTTCTGCTTCTAGTGGTATAGCTTTAAGTGTGTCAGCTAATACAGCTATTGCTACGTATCCTTCGTCTGGTATAACTATAGTAGCAGAAGCACAAGATAGTGAGATTGATTTAAGCGCAGACCCTGTTGTTACAGATGTTGTTTATAGAGCTTCTTTTGAAGCGCTTCAGCATGAAATACGTGCCCTCTATAAATTTTTACCTCTTACTGTTTTCCCGCCACAAACTGTAGGTGTTTCAGATTCCATTGGACCGTTTGTTGTGGGGTTTAATCCTAGTGATACACCTACTATTACAGATGCACCAGTTATGACATTTACTCGAGCACCATTTACAGATAGCGTATCAGTTTCCCAAAATATAATTTTACACTCTACAAAATCCGTGGTAGATTCTATTAGTACATCTGACCCTATTGAGATCCTAATAGGTGGTGATGATGGAGGACTTTATAATGGTGGCAATATGGTTGTTGGTTCTACCCCACCCTTTGGTGGAGAGTTTGCTTTGGGGTTTTTTGGGTTCTCCTCTGTCGCAGGCCCTGGTGGACCCCCTTAAGGAGAAAGTATTATGATTAATGATAATATTACAGTAACAGGCAAATTAAATGTTGTACTTATTGACGAGATGGGGGCTGTTAAAGAAAACCATGTCTTTGACAATTTAGTTGTTACATCAGGTAAAAGTTTTATAGCTTCGCGTATGAAAGATGCAACTGCTACGGTTATGACGCATATGGCTATAGGAACTGATAATACAGCAGCAGCCGTAGGAAACACAGCTTTGGGTTCTCAAGCAAATAGACAAGCTCTTACTAGCACCACTGTCAATACTAACGCAGTTACATACGCAGCAACTTTTGCAGGGGGGCAAGGCACAGGTGCTATTGTAGAGGCAGGTTTATTTAATGCAAGCTCAGGTGGTACTATGCTGTGCCGTACTGTTTTCCCTGTTATAAATAAAGCAGCTGCAGATACATTATCAGTTTCTTGGGTGGTAACGGTGTCATAAATGACTGCTAATCAGGTAAAATTTACAAATAGCGCAAAGACCACTCTTTCAGGTTCTGTGGCTGCAGACTCAACTACATTAACTGTAAGCGGTGGGGAAGGTGCTAAATTTCCTGCTATAAATTATTATTTAAACCCTGCAACTAATTTACCCTTTCCTATCCCCTCAAGGAATAGAGTTGGAGATGATATTAATGAATGGTTTTATATAACTGTTACTTCAGCTGCTAATGCAGCAAATTCAGAGATTATGCGAGTTATTCAGCGTAACGCAGATACATTTACTATAACTAAACCTGATGGTACACCGCGTTCAGGGGACGGAGTTTTTTCTGCTGGAGATTCTGTAGAAATACGATTAACTGAAGAATTACTTGATAATGCATTTGATATAGATCGTATACTCCCTCTTGGTGAAGAACTATTTGAACAAGCACATGGTCCTCATGCTGCTAGGTCTAAGAGGATTCCTG
>CEON01046758.1_pt1 | contig 14851 bp, 17 predicted proteins | sample 530291 | NCBI WGS metagenome assembly CEON01 (sample SAMEA2619888, study PRJEB7988) | marine metagenome | biome: marine biome (ENVO:00000447); feature: surface water layer (ENVO:00002042); material: "saline water (ENVO:00002010), including plankton (ENVO:xxxxxxxx)" | depth 5 m
TCGTTAGCACCCATAGATGCAGATTTGACTGGCACCATTGTAGCACTGTCGTTAGTAACTAAAAACTTGTAAAAGAATGCCTCTCCCCAATCTTCTGATGTAGGGGCTAGGTAAGAGCAAGTCAAAGCAGATGCAGTATCTATTGTTACTGTTGGGTAAGGCCCATCATCAAAATAAAGTTTGTTGCTACTGTTAGATGTTTGGTCAAACTTCATGTTTGTGTTAGCAACATCATTGTAGGCCGCCTTTGGCCCGTTGAGTAAAAATCTTTGTCCGTAAGATACAGGTGATAACTTATCACCATCTGATATGTATGTGCCAGCAAATGATAGTGTGTTTGAACTTTTTATCGTACCGTTTAGATACATACCAGACAATGTTAAGTCCTGTGTTATTTCCAAGTAAGATGGCTGACCAGTTATGCTTATTTTTCTACCAGCAATAGTTTCGTCAGTAAATGTTCCCGAAGTAGTTAACACAGTAGATGTTAAATTAGTTATTGTGAACTCTGCATTGTTGCCAGTGTTGAAAGCACCGCTTATTCTTACTACCATACCATTGAAAAATCCTGCTTGTAAAAAATCTCCGTTTTCTATTGTTAAGGTAGAGGCTGAGTTAGAAAATACACATTTTTCTGTCATTAAGACTTTACTAGCATCGTCATAGTCTTCATAGACTACTATCTCATCTAGTGTAAGTGCTTGATTAAAATTACAAGGGGCAAAGCCTTTAGCAGCAGCAACAGTATCGGGATGACCATAAACTAAGTGGTCATTAGCAGAAGGTGTTCCTGTTGAACCTGTGCCGTCTGCTGACGTGTTCCAGTTGGCCGCAGTATTAGATGTCTTTAGTGTTCCCGGATTTCCGGTAGCGACCCAATATAGTGTTGCCATCTAAATACCTCACGAAGTAATGCGACTTTTTGAGTTTCCGGTAGCAAAGGCCGCACCAGCCTTTTCAGAAATCATATCTAACGCATCCTTCGCTCTCTTCTCAAAAACTTTCAACTGTGACTGGAACCTTCTGTCCTGTTCACCTCTCTCTTTCTCTGGATAAAATGTGGGTGTAGTATCAATCAATATTAGTAAGCAATCGGTACAAACTAGCATTTTGATTGCTACTTCTTTCTCAGCAGTAGTCACTGCCGTTTCTGGTAAAATGTAATTTGCATTACGGGCTATCTGGTCAACCTGTGTAGTTCTTAGACTAATGTATTCACTGATTGCTCCTTCTACTAAGCCTCTCGGCCTGTTTAGTAGGTCACGGATGTTATCAGTTGTTACTGCCATCTATACCACCATTTAACCATCTGTCTGAAAAATCTTTTGGAACATCAATAACAGTGGCTTCTTCTGGCGGCTCATTGACCCTGCCTAAGACAAAGACAAGTTTAGACTTCGCTATCAATTCTGCCATCATGCTATTAGGAACCCAATAAGTAGTGTTCCATTCGTTTAGCATCTGTACGGGATGCCCCTCTTTTCTACCAGAGGGTCTAGCGAGTCTAAACAACCACCCCTTGCCCGGCAGCCAGTTAGCGAGCCTATGCTCCATAACCTTTCGGTCTGCCTTAGCGGGCAAGGGTATGCCTTTGTCTTTACACTGTTTTACCAAACTTGCTTTGGAGGGATTTGACAATCAATCCTCTCCGAATCAAGCGATAACGCCGGTAATCTTACAGATACGGTTGGATTTTCCGCTAGCAGCACCGTCTTGGTGTTGGTGGATTACCATTCCGTAGTAAGAGGTTAACAACCATGAGTAGCCGATACCTTCGATTCTGGTCATCTCTGTTTCCATGTAACCTTCACCGTTGTATTGGAACATCTCTGCGGTTTCTGCACCGGGTATCATCAAGATAGCGCTTGTGCTGAGGGCTCCGCTTGCTCCGTAGTCACGGGTGTAGTAGATTCGTAGGTTTGCTACACGGCGTAGATGCTCTTCCAAAGATTCAACTACGTTACCGTAAAGTTGAGTGTTCATCATGACACTTCGGACTGAGGCTGGCAAGATAAGAGCCATTGGCTCGTTGCCAGAGACTCTAGCGTTAGCGAAAATCAAATCCATAGCGTCAAGGATGTCCTTCTCTTCGTCTGCGGTTGCTGAACCAAATACTGCGGTAGCAGCCTTGGTTTGTCCAGCACCAGCGAGCAAGTCAGTTAGGATTTTGTTGTCCATAGCGTCTGCTCGGGCTTGAATGATAGCCAATTGCTGACGGGACATGTTATCCCATGTTTCGCCTCGTAGGCGTACTGAGTCGAGGAAAACGCATCGACCTTGACCTTTTTCGAGAACTACTGAGTAGTTAGCAGTTCCGATGTTGGTTGGGTCTACAACGGCGTTGTCATCGAGAGGGTAAGTGAAAGTGCCGGAAGCACCAGTGTACCACTTGAAAGTCAACCAGTTAACTGTTCTAACACCGACTACTTGAGTTCCCACTGCGATTGTAGTGGATTGTAGTTGGATAAAGTCACGGAGGGTTTGCTCAAGAACGGATTGTCCTTTCCCAAATGGCCCTACGTTACTGGTCGTGGCTGCGTCTGCATATACAATTTCTTCTAAACTTCTGTTCATATTAATCATCTCCTATCAAGCGATTGCTGCTCCTGCCGTAGCAACGGGAATCAAAGTCTCTCCGGCGCTGGATGAAGTAGTTACTCCACTTCCGACGTAAAGACCCAATTTTTTGTTGGAACCTGCGGTAATAGTAGCAAGACCGTTTGCTCCGACATAGACAGTTAGACCAGTGGTGTAGGTTTGGCTAGCAGTTGTAGCAACCAATAGAACACCACCAAGAGGGTAAGCAGAAACGGTTGCGTCCGAGGTTTCGAGTTCGCCAGCAGAGTCTCTGCTGCTTTCATCGGCGCTAATAAAAACTCCGACTTCTGTTGCAGCAGACAAGTCTACTGTGTTGTTTGTGCTATCGTTAGTAAGGATGTAACCTGCACCAGCGACGGTTGTGCTGGCTTTCAAGTTCATGCTTACTGCTTCTGTTCCACTTGCATATGTCATCTTAAATCATCTCCATTTTTTTGAGTTCTTCGTATTTTAGGGCTGGCGTTGAGTCCATGTCAATTGTTTTGTTGTAAGCGGAGGCCCAAGCATTGTAAGCCCTTGAGTAGATGTCTTCATCTGTTTCCAAGAGTTCACCGTTAAGGTAGTTTGCGACAACACTCTTTGGTTGTTCGGATGCCACTGCTGGCTCCGAAGCGGCTGGTGTTGCCTCTTCCATCTTAACTTCTGTTACTGGTTCCGGTCTACTGGACTCCCAAGAGGCAATCACGGACTTCAAAGTAGAAACTGAAAAGTCTTCGTGTCCTTTGAGGCCAAGTTCGCTAGCCTTAGCAACAAGACCTTCACGCTCTGCCTCGATTCGTGCCATCTCGGCAGCCTCAAACTCTGCAATTCGGGCTTCCCGTAGGACGGCCTCGGCTTTCAGAGACTCAATCTCAGCCAAAACGGCTTCATTATTATTATTTTCGTCTGCCATAAGTATCACCTTATTCGATTGAGATGACGTATCATCCGAGTCACCTTTAAAGGTTTCTGAGGCAGAAGCAGATTTCGACTGTTCTACTTCTATTTTTTCTGCGGTGTCTATGCTAGCATTAGGATATGCTGGCTTGTGGACAATAGCCAAATGGTCGAACTTGAAATCGCTGCCGAAATACATTTGCGGCCTACCTTCTTCTGACTCAATAATTTGTTCTGGCACACCAGTTCCGCCAATAGAAACTCCGTAATCTGCTCTGAGCCATAGACCAGAATCTAGGGATGAGAATAATTCTTCTCGATAAACATCAGCAACATAGTTGACAACATATACATCCTTTGTTCCAGAGATGCTTGCTTCTGTAACCAAGCCTACTACGGCTTCATCAACAGTTCCGCTCATGTTTCTTGTAAATCTACCGGACTTGATAGAAGGATGATAGAGTGTCAAGTCAGCACCTTTCATTTGTGCTACTACTTTTTCTGCACCTTCTCTTGTTAACGCCCAATTGTTTTTGTTAAGACCACTGTGGAATGCAACACCAGAGATTCGATAAACTGTTTTGCCAGTCGATGCCTCTACTACTGCATTGATTGATTCAACAGTTATTTCACAAGTAACTGCGATAGGAACACACATGTTACCTTCTTTCTTGTAACCGTCACGGCAACCACCATCAGTATGATAAGATGCTTTCATTTCATCATCATCTTTATACCCTGCTTCTTTTTCATCATCGTGATATGACGCTAGTTTTTCACCAGTCTTTTGTTCATACTCGTCATGACTTTCGCAAGGCATAAAAATAGTATCTCCGTTTTCGCTATGAGTGTGAATACCTTCACAACCAATTTCTTTGGCCCTTTCTGCTGCTTCGCCCGGATTATCAAATACATCCTTACGAATCATTCTTGCTTCGACGCTTTCGCCAGCACAAGAATTACAACAAGGCTTGTCTTCTGCTTCATAAAATTCTTCATATTCTTCCATGTTCTCACCACTTGTTAATTGAGTAACGCTTTTGCCCCTTTCCCACATTTTGCACGACCAATACCTAGCCTTCCATTTTGGGCCGGGGTTGTCGCAATTGTGACGGGAGCGGAAATTTTTTCTTCTATCGGGGTCATCACGTTTGATTTCCATATTAGGGTCGCCAAACCTTACTATGACTACTTTGCCCGATTCATTTTTTGTATATACTGCAAACTTTTTGCTTTCTTTTGGAGTTCTAAATGGTTTGTTAAGAGTGACTTTACGACCTTGATATTCTGCGGCAGTAAAAGCCTCTTCATCCCAATCTTGGTAATCCTGTTCAGTATTTGCTTTGGGGTGTGATTTTGGTAGCAAGTCGTTGTCCTGCTTGTAATTTGGATTGGATGGTCTTCCCATTCGCATGAGGTATAGGAATGCCCTAACTCTTGCCAAGCCCCATCCAGTTCTTGACATATTGGGTGCGTGGCTACGGCTAAAGGCACCAGCGCCCCTACGAAAAACAGTTTTAAGTGCGCCCATAGATGCACGATTACCCTTTCCTTTTGATTTGACCTTTTTGTTGTGTTCTTCCATCATGTTTCTGATTTTAGTTTCAGTCTCTTTGCTCATCTGTATGTTCTTATTAGGTTTTTTCGCAGAGCCGGGTGGGTTTTTCTTAGAACCCTTTCTTCTCTCGCTAGGTTTAGCAGGAGTTTTTCTTGGGTCGTTTGGCCCCGGTCTGCCGTGTTGACCGCCATGCTTTGCTTCTACATCTATGGAAGCAGTTCTATCTGCATAACTCATACATACTGCATATCTTTGGTCTTTATCTTGGAATTCGCTTACCATTTTATCATCTCCCATACAACGGTCTATGAAAGTCATTCTAGGTTCTCCCGACCTTCTTGTTGGCATAGTAATCACTCAGTCTTTTTTGGTTCAAGGTCATCGAGATTTGGCATTTTAGGACAACATTCTTCGATACAGGCTAAGTCTTTACCCATACCTTCTCTGTGCTTCTCCACTGCCATTCGATGAATGTGTTCATCAACATCCCTTTCCCTTTCGTGAATCATTTCTGCTGGCATCTCTTGTATTTCGATAGCCTGTTCTGACTCCCACATTCTTAGAATAGTATTCATAGCCGGTGCGGCTATACCACCAATGATAGCAATCAAAGCGATAAAGCCATCTAGGTTGGCAAGAACAATATCGGGTTTGTAAATACCCATCCCGACAACGGCTGCGCTAGCCAGCAACCACAAGTAGATTGCGGGCAGTGCCGTCTTTTTTACCATCTTATCATTAAATGTAGTAGGTGCGTTTTGTTTAGCCATTTCATAACCCTCCTTTGTTTTTATAACACGATACATTATGCTCAATTGTTCGGTATGTTCCTATCGTCATTTAGAACTTCGTTTTCTCGGGGCATTTCACCCATGTTTGGTGCCGAACCGCCCTTCCTTCTTTCATCTCCGCCTCTGCCTCTTGTAACGCCATCCATACCTGCTATGTCTAACGCTTGATTAAGGGATAGAATGCCCGAGGTGTAGCCAATGCTTGCTCTTTGCATGGCTTGGTAAGGTGATTCTTCGTCTATTGCATCGAATGTAACTACTGGTAAGTCTTGCTTTCTATGCTCGATACCCAAGAGTGTTAAGTGCTTTGAAAACAATTCCTTACAGGATTGAACTAATACTTGCTGCAATCTTCTGATTGCTTGAACAGACCATTGGTTAGCGTTAAATGTTGCAGCAAAGGTAGAGCCTTGCTCTTGACCCATACTTACTCTTGGGACATGTAACACTGCTGATATGTCTGCGTTAACTTGGTCTAGGAATTTAGCATTGTCTGGAATACTATTTTTGATGTCAACGTGATGCATGTTGACATAGTGAGGTAAGATAGGAACTTGGTCTCCCCTAAGACTGTCGAGAAGTGTTCCTACTTTGCTCATGATATGCTCTAGTCTTTCTTTTTGTTCTTGCGGGTCTTGGATGTTATCGGTTGCTGATTTGTCGATAGTAATGTATTGTTTTGTCATACTATCTTCTATGGCGATACGATTGTTCATCGTGTTATACTTTGCTCGGATAGCCTGTTTTAGAGATGAGAAGCGAGATGCGCCCCAAACACCATAAGTCCACCTGTCCATTTCATCTAAGAGCCAATTAGACCTGTAATCAATTCTAATGTGTAGTATCTCATTCTTTGAGAACTTTTGCGTATCTCTCTGATTTTCTCTAAAGATATATTCTTCTGCACTCATGATTGGATTATCTTTGTCTGCCGCAAAAGGAACTGGCCTATCGTCAGTAATTGTTATTTGATTTACTGGCAAAGATTGTAGTTTTGTAATACCTCGCAGAGACGAACCAACATATTTGTTGATGTCGTTGCCATAAACCATAAGATTTCTCATGGCATTTATAAGCACATCGTCAAAATCAAGAGTTTCTTCTACTAATTCTCTAATTGCGTTACGAATTGTAGCGTTTTTTGCTTTTTTGTAATCAATAAAATAATTGTTTGCGGTCAAAGAAACAGTCCTAACCGCACCATTTAGTTCGGGGTCGAGTTTAAGCATGTCATCATAGAGGTCAAAAATAGTGTCGTAGTTGTTGTCACTTCTAAAGTATTCAGTATCTTTGAATACATCTTTTAGACCTGCTGCCACGTTAAAAGGAACACTAGATTGTGAAGTTTTAGCAGCAACAATTTGAGGCTCGGACGGACTTTGCCTCCTAAATATGTCAAAAAAGCCCATGAGGTGTAACTATGGATGGTGCTATTTGAACATTACTTAATTGTTATGTCACATCATGCCTTGCATTCCAATGATTGCAGCGACCATTGTAGAGCCTATACCCATCATCCACTTTACGATAGATTTACCTATACCGTTAATCATATCTTGAGTAGCCTTTTGTGTGTCAGCGAGTGCGGTAAATTGCTCATCAGTTCTTATTTGTGACTCAAGGAGTTTAGCAAGCATCTCATCATGCTTGTCAAGTCTGCGTTCAATAGTATCTAATCTGTGGTTTTGCACTGCATCATCACTCATTTTTGTCACCCGCATGATATTTCCATAGTTTGCTACCACTAACTACTACGATGAACCAAAAGACAATCTCAGCGATAATTAAACCTATGGCGAGAGCAAGTCCAAGCGTATTCATACTACCACATACTAACGTATTTACCAGTGTGTTGTGAAGGTTTCTTTGGCTTTCCCTTGCTTTGCCAAGATTTTACTTGTGCAGTTCCAGTAACTACTGGCGTTTTAGTTACATCAAATTTGTTAAATTGGTCAAGTGCGTGAGCCAAAGCCATAACTGTGTCATTGTGCTTACCGACGTCAACAATATCGCCGTTTTTCCAAATGTGGTTTTCTAACTCATCAAGTATTATGTTGACCATGTTTCTCGTTTCTATGTTGCCGTAAGGCCATTGGAACTTACCTTGTTCAAACCAAGTTCTAAGTCTGTTCAATAATCCTTGCTTTAGACCTTTGTTACTAGCCTTTGAAGCCCTATAATCTAAATGACCGCCTTTCTGGACTATGAGGGCTTCGTATAGGCGCTGAAATCCTACATCTTCTGCGGCTATTGGCGCTTTGCCATACCTATGAGACCACTCAATAATTACATCTGCTTGTCTATCTGGCGGGAAATCATTCCTGCGCCACATATTTACAAAGTGAACTACGCCCTCAGCATCTTGCCGCAATACTATTAACACAGTATAATCCTTTCCTATACCATGAGAGGGGTCGAATCCGATGACATATCGACTATCATCGAACTCCATGTCAAGGCCGAGAGTGGCACTTACATCTATGTTTTTTCTGACATCGCCCCTCTTGAAGACTTGGGAATCATCATCCACGACCTTACAAAGATACTCTTGAGCGAAGGCGAGGTCGTCATTCATGGAGAGTTTTTGTTCGATAAGGAAATCAGTGGGTCTGAACTCCGGCCATAACGGCTCTAGTTCTATGTTATCGGGGTCAGCCCTATGCTCATCCCAATTCGGAAATGCAGACCAAGTTCCCGAAGACCATACTTCTTTTGCTTTTTCTGACAACATTTCACTGTGATATAGGTCAGTTAATGCCATAGGAGTGCCTACTACGAACAAGGATGTTCCCGGGTCGTTCATTGGCGTTACTACTTTTCTAAACCACTCAATAACTTTGTCCATTGTCATGTCGCCAAGTTCTGCCAAAACATCGTCAAGAGCAACACATCCCGGATGTTCGCCACGAATAGCAGCACCTACACCTGCTGCTCTAATCCAAGAACCATTGGTAAATGCTATTTTGTCTTTTGTAGATTTCTTGATTAGTTTTCTAAGTTCGGGATGCCTACGCATATCTTCCTCTATTTCTGCTAATCTGTTGAATGCTTGCCTGTTGGATGCAGAGAACAACCAAATAGTCATTGGTTTGCCTCTATCCTTCTCAAACAAGCACATGTGTAGTAATTTTACTCTAAGAGTAGATGATTTACTATGAGACCTTGGTGCGATAATACACACACGGTTCACTGATTTTTTTTCTGGACGCTTGTAAAGTTCCATCCATTCCTCTATGTGGTTCGCCCATTGATATTCTTCTGATAGCCATTCGTAAAAATATTTGATGTCATGCCTTGACCTTTCAACATGAAAGCCTTTCATCATGCTCATTCAATAACCTCCAAGCAATCTTCGCAAAAAGATTTGTCAGATAAGTTGTAGCATCCTTTTTTCTCGCAGTATTCACTAATTATGCGAGGTGCGAGTGCTGGCGGTGAGGCCGAATTGACGAGAGGCAACGTCAATACACACCCGCATTATTCTTTTTTAGCAGCCTTCTTTGAGGTTTTCTTAGTAGCCTTTTTCTTAGGAGGAATGACTTCGTAAGAAACACCATCTTCTCTGAGTCGATAAATAGTACCGTCTGCTTCTGTCCATTCTTTCACGCTAAATCACCTCAAACGACGACGAAAGTAAGAACAAGGTCTACAATACCGCCTTCGAGGGCAGCAGTAGCGATTGTTCCTATTACGTTTGTTGCTGATGAAACGTAGACTGGTGAACTAGCGGCGGTAACTGCGTCTGAACCTGCGTATGCAGCGTTGTTAAAAGCAGTAGCGGTTTTGAAAGCGGTGGCAGTTCCAGTAATACCCAAAGCGAGTGTTGCTGAACCACTGGATGATAGGGCGGCACTACTTTTTATAACTGCGCTTGTTACCAAAGCACCTGCTGGTAATTGTTGAGCGCCTCCGGCAGTGTCAGTAAGAGTAACTGCTCCTACTGCTCCACCTTGGCTATCAAACTCATATCTAAAAGTCAAACTTTGCGCTGGTGTGTAAGCGAGGTCTGTGGTTGCGATAGTACCGGCTAAGATTTTTGCGCCAGTAACCGCATCGTCGGCAAGACGCTCAGTTGACACGAATTTCTGAAATTTTCTGTTCTGTGGCATAATATCACCTATTGGTTATGACAAGAGCCTTGCGTTATTTAAGACTTACTCGGATAGAACCGGAGAAAATAACGAACCTACAAGTCCTTCATCATAATCAATAATGTGGGCTGCTAAACCTGCTGGACTTTGTGTGTAACCGTGTCTGTAATGGTATCTGTCGTGTCCTGCTAGGCTTGGCAACTGAACAACAGTGCATCCTTCTTTTTCTACTAGGGATTGATGGTGAAGATGTCCATGAAACCAAATGTGCCATTTTGTCTTGCCCCAATCTTTGCGGGCCTCAGTAGACATTAGAGATGGTAGTTTGTTACCACGAACTGCATCCCCATGCGTAAATCCTAGTAAAGTTTCACCGTAGGTTAGATATTGCCTTGTTTTTGGTGACACAATAACTTCTACATCATCAATACCTTCGTAGGCTGCTGATAGATACATCATAAGTGCGTATGTTGAATGCCTGTCGTGATTGCCCGGCATAAACACGACCTGCACTTTTGTAATCTGTCTCAAGAGGTCAATATGCTCTCTAGCAAGTTTGCACCCTGTCATTAGTATTTCTGCGGGCGAAGCGCACATATCTTGCCTTGTTCCTTTTGTCGTAGTACCAAAGTCATTGTCAACGTGAAACCAGTCACTACCACAAGCAACAATAATTTTTTCGGGAACACTTGGTAGGCGTGAAGCCAATTCCTCAGTCTTGGTGAATAAACGCTCTCTAGCCTCGTCAAAGTTGTAAGTCTCTCCTACTTCGTCTTCCCACCCATATTTACCCCAATGGAAGTCAGTAGGGCTGATAACAACCGCATATCTCTTATCATTGGCCTTGAGTTTTAGTTTCGGCACTTTATCGTGCGCTTTAGGCACAAGTTCAAACATTTTGTCAAGCAGAGTAGCCTTTAGTAATCGGTATGCATGTGCATCTTCTTTGATTTGCTTTATCTCTTTTTGCTCTGCCTCTTTGATAATCGCTATTCTTTTCTTTGAAAGTAAAGTCTCAGTCAAAACTTGCTGGTCTTCGGTCTGCAATTGCTCATCGGTAAAGGGGATAGATGAATGACTCCACCCATGCTTTGATACATATTCCTTGAACCAAGTCTCGGGCATTTCATACTTGGTAGAAACTTGCGCCTTCGTAAGCCCCTTACCAATCATATCAGAGTAATCTTCTAGCATGGCCCTGTGAGTATCGCCGGGAATAGCCACCTGCTCACCTGCCGCATGCAAGTAAGTATAGTAAGTATCGTTCTTTGTATCGTAAAAGTAAGATTCACCCTCTATGGGTTTCTGCTCATGCTTCTCCCAACGCAGGATTGCCATCTCCCACCCCTTTACAGTCCTTGTCGGGTCTATCTCATTTAGAAATTTAGCAAATCCTAATCGGCTTGCTGGTCGCTCATGTGCATGCTTTTTTATCAAATCATAATCAAAAGGGGGTCGCCTCGTCATGTTGTAAGCGATGAAAGCACCTATTTAAGAGTCTTTTGGTTTTTCAAAAAAATTTTAAAAAAAATTGTGGGACACTAGGCTCTGCCCTTGTGTGTTGACTGTGTGTTTTTGGAGGCGAGGCCCCCCACCCTAGACCACTAGGATGAGGGGCGGTGCTGCTTTCACAGTGATTCGATGACTCCACCGTAGGCGTAGTGCCATAGGTCATACACGTTCTTGACATGCTGACTGTGTGCCTTGTCGATAGCATCGGTCTTGACTAGGAAGCCTACTACGAAGTCTAGCATTGGCATTCCTGTCCTGTCACATATATCTTGACCATCTTTATTCTCAAACAGTTGGAACAAAGCGTATGCGAGGGCTTTGCTTGTGCTGAACTGTAATCCTATCGGACTGAATCTTTTGAGGTGTTCAAGTGAGTTGCTACCTTTGGTAATGGTATCTTGATGAAGGCCATCACGGGCCGCCTTCAATGCACATATCTCACAGTCCACGTCTAAGTGTAGTCGACCACAATCTCCACACTGTCTCATTGTATCTCCCTCAATGCTTTCCTTGCTTGTCCTAAGGCTTTGACACCTTTCAAGGCGTTGTTCACAGTGTCTGATACGATGCTGATAGTTGTGGCTGCTGACGGTATGCTATACAAGTCGTGGATTATTTCTCCACCCTCTAGTATCTCAGCGACATCTTCCAATATTTGCTCATACAATCTGTATTGGCAAGATGGGCATGTCAATGCAAATCCTAAGGATATAGCAGTGCATGTGCATACTCCGTGGTCACTCGTTCCTGTTCCGGCGTTTCCCTCCGGCTTGGGTTGGGTTGGTTCTTGTCCCATGTGGTTGACATGGTGGGCCTCTGTATATAATACCTATCTAGGCAGCCATATTATTCTGGACATAGCAATATCTTATACTTAATGGGAAGTATATACCCTTCCCCCATAGAAAGAGAGAGAGAGAGAATCAGAGAGAAATAAAAAAGGCCCCCCATCACCCCGAAGGATGATGAGAGGCGGAGTTCAATTACTTGATTGATGTGCCGAAGTTTTATTCAAAGTTGTTTGATTGATAAGCCGAAGTCGGGACTAAACAAAATCCATTCGTCTTTGTCCTCTCTCCAAGCATGATAATCAACTCTTATACCACTTTGACTTAGGTATTCAGCCGCAATTTCAGCCGCCGTCGAACTTACATAATCCCACGGGATAACCTTGCTTTGTTCGTACCTAGTGTCAATTATCTTGACCCTAGAACCTCTATGCGTGGTCGGAGCCAAGCGATACACAATGAACGCTCTCATGTGTTCGCCGGTCATATCTCGTCTTGCTGTTTTGGTCACTTTTTTCTCACCTCCTGCTGTCTCCAACAATCTAGCCGAGGGGTTGCCCCTATATAATATGTATGATTGGCGATATTATGTTTATCTATATACTTAATGGGAAGTATATACCCTTCCTTATAGAGAGATAGAGAGAGAGAAAATTAGAGAGAGAGCGGGCCCGCCACCAACCCGAAGATTGGTGACAGGCGTTTCTGTTTTCACAGTGGTTGGTCGGATGCGAAGTCATTATCCCACTCGGGGAAATGTTACAATCCAATGTTGTTCATCGTGGTCAGCCCAAATTACTGTTCTGATACCATCAATGACTTCTTCGGCCATTTCTGTTGACAGGTTGCTGCAAAATATTTGCATCTCATGTAGTTGTAGTTGCCTGTCAGTTTCTATGCCGTTTTCTTCAAGGTATTCATCCACTTTGCCCGACATCCTTGAGTGCTTTACACTGTTTAGGTAGTTAGGATGGACAAAGGCCGCTTTAGGCCATATTATACCGTATTCATCGCTCATTCGTTATTCACCTCCAATCTAGCGGAGGGGTTGCCCCTATATAACATATCTGAATGCTGATTTATGCCTATCTATATACTTAGGAAGGACGTCCTTCCCCAACAGAAAAAGAGAGAGAGAAAGAGAGAGAGAAAAGTGAAAGTGAAAGTCAAAAAAAAAGGGCCACCGACGGCCCCGAAGGGCCGCCGATGGCGGAACCGATTACTCGGTGGTTGGCAGAACGAATTTCTCGCCTTCGTGGTTTGCTCGGTGGTATTCCGGCTCACCATAGTCGAGGTTGACCTTGATGTTGGTCGGGCCTCGATAATCGCCGTCAATTCTCTTGACGGTTTTGGTTTTGCCATCATACATGGTTGATGAGCCCCAATTCATAAGTTTGGGCGTGTGGTTCATGCTGCATGGTTGATAACTGCTGACTCCTTGAGCCCCACAGTGGATGCAAGTCACAAGTGACTCTTCCCATGCTTTTCTGAACCGTTGTAAGGTGTTGTAGGTTCTGTGAGCCAATTTGAGTTGTTGTTGTATTTCCATTGGCTTCTTGGTATTTGGTGCCGTTGAGTCAATGATTTGACTCGGCGCTCGACCAACGACAAATTGTGCCGCCGATTCAAGTGCCTGTATGGCTGACTTGAGGCTTGTCATTGGCTTGTCAAACAAAGCCACGTTCCAAGTCCTCTCGCCGTTTCCGTTGTCGTCTGCCATTCTGAGCATGTCGATGATTGCTTGACCGGCGTTTGTTGCCGATACCACAGTTCTTCTCAATGCTTCTAGCATCACGACAATGACGGACATTCTTGCCATTATTGGGCTGACCTCACTCTCGTTTTCATTCGTTCCTTCTGCTACGTTCTCATATTCGGACATATTTTTTTACCTCCATTTTCTGATTCCGTAGGAACTTATCGCTTATATCCCCCTATAATCCTGCAATTTCGACCCGAGGCCGAGGTGTTGCGGGGTAGTTGATTCTTAGTCAACATGCTTCGGTTCCTAACGGAACAATCCGTCTGAGGGGCTGCCCACATATATAGTTGACTGACCCCCCTAACTGAATGTGAAAGTGAACATTTTGCTATTTTTCTATGCTTTTTATTTTTACTTTTTACCTTATACGGTGATACGCACTAGAGAGAGATAGAGAGAGATAGAGAGAGAGAAAAAAGAGAGACAGAGAGAGAGAAATATAGGAAGGAAGGCCTTCCCCTTCCGGAGCCAAAGAGAGAGAGAGAAAAAGAGAGATTTCTAGGGAAAAAGTTGGGGATTTTTTGATGCTCGGCGACCATCCAAAATGAGCAAAAACGGCCATTTTTCGACGTTTTTTGAGCAAGGGTATATATCAGAAGGCTATCCTTAGCCGTTCTATGCGAACGGCGATGATGACCCCGACGGACATCTATGGTTTGAGCCTAGTAGCGGCCGGAGAGCCAAGCGTGAGGCTGTGTTCATTGGCTAGTAAATTGATAACGATGGTAAAACATCTGAGCGACCTAACAAACGGGTATAGCGTCAACATTAGGCATTTGTCTGAGTAATCGTCTAGTCCTAGACTAGATTGAGCGAGGGCAATTAATCGGCGGGAGCGTGAGCCACCAAATAACACATTCATTTTACGCATTCTA
>CEON01028383.1_pt1 | contig 14833 bp, 5 predicted proteins | sample 530291 | NCBI WGS metagenome assembly CEON01 (sample SAMEA2619888, study PRJEB7988) | marine metagenome | biome: marine biome (ENVO:00000447); feature: surface water layer (ENVO:00002042); material: "saline water (ENVO:00002010), including plankton (ENVO:xxxxxxxx)" | depth 5 m
TAAGAGTTTTTTTGCAAACAAGAATAGCTTTAAGAAAAAGATCATCCAAGGGTTCTTCGCTAAATAAAGAATATAGTGTAAATATTCCTACATTAGAAAGTTTTAATTTTGCAACAATGCCTTGGGAATCTCAAAGCTGGGTAAGAGCGGTGGAATTTGGAATATCTGGATTTAGTTACTACATGTCAAAAGCTAGTGCCGTTTCCAGATCGGGTGGAGCAATACAAATTGACGGAAAATTAAGATCATTAAACTCCAGTAAAGGAGTTCCGTATATGACAGATATACTCAGAAAATTTATGAAAAGGATTACATCTAGATGATAGCACAATGGGAAAATAAAGTTATGAGCAGTATGTTGCTTTTTTTGGATAACCAAATATGCGACAAAGGACAAGGTTATACTAACGTGACGAATCAAGAGGCTTATTTAATTGATTCAAATTATTCGCAATTAACATTCAACCTTGCAAATCACAATCTTTACGCATACGCTCTTCCTTTTAAACAGATAATCATAGATGAATCAGTAACTGGGGCAAATATATGTAAAACTGTACAAGTTAGTCAGGATGGAGCACATTACTCTACTTGGTCTCCCTCTTTTCCCGGTCCAAACACAGAATTAAATTGTATTTTACATCATAAAGGACAATTCCTCTTTGATGAAAATATAGCTGATTTGGGTTACACAAACGTAAGAGCGACTTGCGCTGTAAAAGATTTCAATATTTATATAAGTTCAAAGTTTGAAGAAGATTTATTAATAAATACAAAATATCAAGTTAATCCCAAAATCAATCAAACCTTGGCTGGTTTACCAGACAATACAGAAACTTATCCAGCTATTTTCTTAAAAAATATGGGAGGAACCAATCAACCTTTGACTATAGGAACCAGAACTCAAAACGTTAAAACCAAGGTCAGAGCGGTTGTAATGGCCGATTCGGCTTTTAATTTAGATGCTGTATGCAATATTTTAAAAAACACCTGCTATCTAGATTTACCGATTTTAGAATCAAATAATTTACCTTTTAATTCTATCGGGGGCTATAGAGGTGTAATATATGACTACAGTATAGAATCTGCCGCAGCAACAGAACAAGCTACAATTTGGGATGTTAACGTGACCAGATTAAACCCTAATTCGTCAGAATTAAGGAATTTACATGCCGAAGTCCATTCCGCTTTTGTTGATTTCGAGGTCCATGGAGTAGGCAAAAATACATAATAGTGAAAACATTAAAATAAGGAAAAATGACTTATGGCTATAGATAGAGTAGTTTATACAAATAGTGCCGTAGATATTAAGAGCGCAGTAACCGCTAGTGCAGGTATTAGACTAGACACGGTTCAAAACGCTACATTCACGGTTAACGTTCCTCGTGAGAACGTAAATACGCTAGGAGCCAAAGGAACTGTTTTCAGACCTCAGTTAGACGCAGCCGATGCTTCGATTGAGTTTAGTTTGATTCCAGCAGTTTCTGGTACTCCTGATTGGAGTCCTTCAAGAGCTAATGATTATATTACTAACTGTTTGGCTCAAGACCCAACAAATGATGATGCCGAAGTGAAAGCTTTGGGGTTAGGACAAGTTGACGACGCTCTAATGAACTCGTTGACTGCCGAAGCTACAGTTGGTGCGATGGCTAACATGACTGTCAGTTTTACTGGCGCTCCTGCTACTGGCGCACCTCCCGTTGCACTTACCACACCCGGAGCAATCACATCACTAACATTGGTTCAGTCTAAAGATGTAACCGTTGCAGATGGCGAGTTCAAGTCCGCTTGCGTTCAGTCTGCTTCGACTGCTTGGGACGTACCTGTTGTTAACGTTTTGTGTCTCGGAGGCGATCCTACTGATCCCACTGACATCCATCCGTTTGGTAACCCACCCGGAACCGCTTCGCACACAATTGAAGGTTTAGATACCGCCTTAAGGCATAATGCTAGCACAGGTAACACTGCTACGGATTATACGCTTACCATTGGCGCGTTCAACTTCAAATTGGCTGGTGGATTCGTTGACTCAGAAACTAACAGCGTTGCTGTTGGTGATGTGTTCGCTACGTTTAATTACGTAATTGGTGGCACAGGTGATGGTTTCACAATCAGTTAAACTAGCATTAAATTATTAATAATTATTTATTAATTAAACTAAACCCCCTTGCTTCGGCAGGGGGGTTTTTTATTTTAAATAAGTGTAATCTTTAACAGGAAAAAGGATATTCTTGTGAAAGAGCAAGGCAAAATAGAAAGAATGGTGAACACCGAATCAAAGAGGTTGGTAACCAAAATCTTTAAGTTTAGTTTAATGGTGTTAGAAGACCTTAGACAAGAACATCTACATGCTCTTCATAAATTAGAAAAAGATAATCTTTCGGAAAAACAATTAGAAATACTAAACTATCTAGACTTCCATAAATATAGTTTATTAAGAAAAAGAATACTAGATAATGGTAATGAATCAATAAGAGATTTAGAAAATTTATTGGATTATTTTGAGTTTAACTTAAAAAATAAAGAAACACCAATAGTTTATAAAAAGGCAAAAGGAAATGAAGAAAAAAAGTAAATGGCTATACCGATTCGAAATCAACCGAGAGGTAGATAAGAAAGTAACTGAGAAACAAAAAGACGAAAAAGGTCAAGAAATTGAGGTTACTAAAACGGTCACAGAAACCAAACCAATTAAATTTTTTATCAAAAAGCCAAACAGAAGGCTTTACGATGAAGCGGAGTTATTTTACGGAGTTAAAATGTCCGAAGGTATCAAAGCAGGTCTTTTGACCAGAAACCTTTTATCTAAAAGATACGAAGACGATGGAGGAGCTTTTAGCGAGTCCGAGAAAGAAAGATACTCTACAATCTACATGGAAATTTACGCAAAGGAAGCTGAATACCAAAGATTGCAAGTAAACTTAGATAATAAACCCCAAGAACTAAAAGACAGAATCGGCCAAGACATTCTTCTGGAAATATCAGATTTAAGAAGGGAACTAATAGAAATTGAAAATAGCCAAGCAAACATATTTGATCAAACCGCCGAAAATAGAGCTAAAAATCAAACTATAATGTGGTGGGTTCTTCAGCTTTCTTTCTGGAAAGAAGAGGGAAGAGAAAAAGAAGAACATTTCTTTGTTGGTGAAAATCACGAAGATAAACTAAATACTTATGATGAATATGAAGAATCAGATGACGACTTCTTGAATGAAGCGATCAAAAAATTAGCATTTTTTATAAGCTTTTGGTATATGGGTAGAGCCACCTCCGAAGAAGAGTTCGGCGCTGTAGAGGAGCTTTACAATAGTCAAAACGCAGAAAACGCAGAAGAGGAAGAAGAGCAGCTTGAAGAGGTCGAAGAAGAAACTGAGGCTAAAAAAGCTGATGAGACTGCTGAAAAAGTTGAAACCGAAGAGTCTCAAAAAGAAGACAAGCCCAAGAGAAAGCCTAAAGTAAAGAAGCAAAAACAACCTGAAGAGAAAAAAGAAGCTCCAACCTCAGAAGCGAAAGAGGAAGACCAGCAAAAGGATAAGCAAGTTGCAGTAGAAGAAAAAACTATTTCCGCTGAAACTAAAAATCCATTAGCAAAAGATGATCAATAAAATATCGACAAAACGTGATAGAACTCTTTTCACAAAAAGATTGTAGATATGTCTATAGAGAAATACTTCAAGGTTATACCCAAGTATCAGATCACAATTTTTATATAAAACATTTTTCTGAATATGATTTAGGATTCATAGATACAGTATATAAAGAATGTTTCGAAGAGTGTAGGGGAAAAGGTTTACCTTCTAGAGAAGAAAAAATTAAAATTCTAGAAAAAGAAGGCTTCTGGGATCAACAACTTGATGAGCACAGAGTATACCTACAATCCGCCATAAGAGACGGTCATGAATTTGCTCGCGGATTAGGAAAAAAAGAAGGTCAACCATTTCTCGAAAACGAAATATACCCAAAAGAAAAAGAACTTAAAGAAATCGAGGAAGACTTTTGGGAGCTTATAGAACCTGTAGCAGAAACCTATTGTGATAAAATATTAAATGAAAAATATGTTTATCATGCTTTGTATAAAGATAAAGAATGTAAAAATCCTTTATATACCAAAGAGCAATTTGAAAATTTATCTTTTGTAGAAATATCAGAATTAGTAAAGGTATATAATTACCACTGTTCTAAGTTTACAGAATTAAATATAAATAAAATATCTGTAAATCCCTTCTTTTTAAATCCATTTTTCATGAGCGCTGACGATCCCGTTAAGTTCTTTGGTAAAAATGTTATAGATTTAACCATGTATCAGTTAAATATCTATGCAAGAGGACAATATAACAAGACTGTGCTAACAGAAGGAAAAGAACCTCCAGAGCATTTTTTTAGCGAAAATGAAGTGAATGGACTTAAAAAACTGGTTGATTGGTATAATACAGCTTATGCACAAATTAAAGCCGAAAGAACCGCTCAAGAAGCAAAGGCTAAAGGTAGGGGTGCTGCTGGTAGGCATATTGGCCTATAAATTGTTTGAATATTTTTTTAAAAAAAGTGTAATACTTACCAGTTCCACTAAGGTAAAAGGTTAAAATGGCTGATGTAAGACTAACGGTAACGGGTGATACTAAGCTTTTAGAAAGAGAGATAAAGAAGGCTCTAAAAAGCGGCTATCAACTCGGATCATTAAATACTAGAGGATTCGCGCAACCCCTTGGCAAAATAAAAGGTCAATTGGGTGAGTTTGAAAAATCTCTAGAAGCTTCTAACGCTCGTGTTATCGCCTTCGGCGCGTCAACGGGTGCGATTCTTGCCGTCTCAACAGCTTTAAAGGGAATGGTTACTTCGGCTGTTGAAGTTGAGAAAGCCTTAACTGATATAAATACGATCCTTGGAGCTTCTTCCGCTAATTTAGCTAAATTTGGAGATAGTTTATTTTCTATAGCCAATAACACTGGTCAATCATTTCAAGTAGTTGCAGAAGCGGCTAATGAATTTGCTAGACAGGGTTTGGGAATGGAACAAACCCTAGCTAGAACAAATGATGCTTTAATTTTAACACGTATATCAGGAATGAAAGCTGCCGATTCCGTTGCTGCATTAACTGCTGTAATGAATGGTTTTAATAAGTCAGCTTATCAATCCTCAGAAATAACAAGTAAACTTGCGGCTGTTGACGCGGCTTTTGCTGTAAGCTCCGCTGATCTTGCGGAAGCCTTAAGACGAGTAGGCAGTAGCGCAGCCACAGCTGGAGTAAGTTTGGAAGAACTTTTGGGTATAGTTGCAGCAACACAGCAAATTACTGCTCGTGGTGGCGCTGTAATTGGTAACTCATTCAAAACAATTTTCACAAGAGTGCAAAGACCAAAAGTTATAGACGCTCTTAAAAAGTTGGGCGTAGAAACAACGAACCAACAAGGCGCTCAATTGGGTTTGATGAAAATCTTGTCAAATTTAGCTAAAGAATACGATGGTCTTAGCTCTAGGCAACAAGCATTAGTAGCTGAAATGGTTGGTGGCGTATTCCAAGTTAACGTACTAAAAGCCGCTTTGGGAGATTTAGGTAAAGAATATTCTTTGTATGCAAATGCCGTTAATATCGCCAATAATGCTTCAAATGAAGCTAACCAAAGAAACAAACAACTCAATCAGACTATAAGCGCTCAATTAATTCAAACGCTAAATAATCTCGTCAAAGCTGGCTCTGCCGTAGGAAAATTAACTTTTGGGCCAGCGATAGAAGGTTCGCTAAAAAGCATAAATACTTTGCTTGGAGGATTAGGAGGAGATGATAGCGAAATGGAAAGCATGGGTCAAAAAATGGCCAAAGGTGTTTTAAGTGGTTTTGGCGCAGTTTTAAAAGGTCCGGGAATTGCCTTACTAACGCTTGGTTTATTTAAAATGTTTGAACGTCTATCTAAATTTAGTGCAGACGCTTTGGGTTCAGTATTAGGTTTTAACAAATCAGGGAGAGAAGCAGCAAACATCCAAGCGCAAATAGCCGCACACCTTCAAAAGAACCCTCAAATCCTAGCAGCAATAAACAGTGGACTTAAAACAGAGAAAGATTTACATGCTCAAATACTTGCCAGTATAAGAGCGGAACAACAAGGAATGGTTCAAATAGATCGAATCGCTGGAAGCATAGCAACCAAAATGGCTAAGTCAGGATATAAGATTTCCGACAAAGGATCATTAACTTCCCCCGGAAGTAAAGGCACGGGTAGAGGTGGCTACTCAAAAGGATATGTCCCAACTTTATCAGAAAAAAGATTTGAAGAATCAAGCGCCAGAAGTCTTGGTGCTGACGCGGGAGTTAAAGCTAGATTTTTACCAAATGTAAAAGCGGGTGGATCGAAGGGAATTATAGCAAACAATAAAGAAGATATCATAACTCCTAAACAATTTGCAAAGGATTACGGCGTAGTGCCTAAAGGTGGTGAATCAGCAATCATACCAAAGTACGGTTCTATAGGAAAGAAAAGAAAAGCTGAACTAAAAAGAAATCTAACACGCGCCACAAAAAAATCTTTTTCCGGAGGAAGCATACCAAATTTTGTAACCATAGAAGATGTAAATAAATGGAAACAAGCTAACGCGGGTGCGCCCAGAAAATTCGGTAAAAAGAAAGGAGCAAAAAAAGCTCAAGACACGAGACCTAGTGCCGCAAATATGTTGGAATTTTTAGGAGAGAATATTAATTCGTTACCTGATGATAAAATAAAACAATATTCAAACCTAATAACAACAGGTGTTATTCGTGGTAACTGGCCGAGAAGTAAGGGTAAAGCACCCACCGAAGAAACCATGAGTAAATTATATTCAATCTCAGGTGGACAAATAGGAACAAGTTCGGCTGCTGGAAGAAAGAAAGACGAAAGAATAAGAACACCTCTTGCTAGTGCAGATGACAAAGGGGCGCTTCTCCCCGTCTTGGGAATGGAGCAAGGGAAACTCCCCAAAGTAAATCAGACAACTGCTAGATTTGGTCTTTCACCGGAAGAAATACCCGGATTTCAAAAGAAATTTGACAACGTATTCAAAGCGGAATACGACACGATGGTTGGTAGAGTTGCATCTAAAATGTTCAGTGGTTTGGAAGGCGGTCAAAAAATGGCAAAAGCATTTTCGACGCAAGAGTTAGGAGCAGATGCCGAAGGTCCAGTTAAAGGCGCAGTTTTTGAAAGTTTTATCAGGGGAATGGTTAAAAAACAAAAGCAAGTATCTGGACAAGCTGTTGATATTGAAAAAGGTGGAGTAAGAGAAGAATTCAGACATTTATTTCCTGAGCAACTTAGAGATAGACCTTTTGAAGTTAGAGCCGGAGCAATCACCAAAAAAGAAGCAGCGGATAAAATGCAAAGAAGCGGTGTCTCTATGACTTTAGAGGAAGTCGGCAGATTTGAAGTAGGTGGTCAAGAATCATCTGTAGAAGAAGCAATGACTAGAGCCAACAGAAAACAAGGTCGCGGATTAGAAGCTCCAAGTTTTGCTGACATAACCAAAGGAAGTTTGACGCGAAATGTCAAAAGAATGGTTTTAGATAAAGACTTTTTGAGGCAAAAATACAACTCAATGACTCCAGAAGAAAGCGAGGCCGTATTAACCCAGCAAGGAGTTAAAAACGTAGATCAGTTATTTGATAAAATTGCAGCATCAGCTAAAGGAAAAGGAGTTTCAACTACATTAATTAACGCAGCACCCGGAGCAGGTAAAACGAGTTTTGCTTTAGGAAATAAAGGCGTTCAAATCTCTTCCTTAAATGATCTAAATTTCGGAAACAAACTAGCCATTGTAACCGCAAGACCACAAGGGGAAAATTTAGTCGCCAAAGACTTCTTCAAAGACATGGACAGGGTTATTCAGTTGGATGTACCTAAAGAAGAAATACAAAGAAGACGAGCGCTTAGAGATCAACAAATTCAATCAGGTAAATCAGCCACTGGATATGGAAGAGCAGCAGGTTCCACTAAATATGCGGATACTGATTTCGAAGCAGCGGAAGCAAGATTAGCAGAAGAGTTCGTGGGTCAACCCGGAAGATTTAAATCTTTGAAAGCTGTGAAGTCTGGAGAAAATTGGAGATTCAGATCAAAACGAGAAAATGAAATTAAAAAAATTCAAGACATTCCTATGGTAATTACTACAGGAGCATTCACTCCCCCCACCTCCGGTCACGGAAGAATCTTTCAAGAAATGCAAAAAGTCGCAGGGCAAAGTGGAGCTATGCCTTTAGCAGCTGTATCTACTGGAACCTCTAGAGAAGGAGACATTGGTCTTTCTAAAGCTGAAAAAAGAAGATTGATAGAAATGCAACATCCGGGAATCGCTACAGTAGGCGTTCATGGAACAATACCGGAAGTCATTAAAAAAGACGGTGAACTTCTAAGAGCTATTCCATCGCAATCAACTGTAATTTTAGGTTCTGATAGAGTAGAAGATTCCGTGGGCGAAAGATTTAGAAACAAAGGTTTCAATGTTCAAGAAGTAAAAAGAGATATGGAAGGTTCAGGCATGAACCAAGAAGCCTTGAGCGCAACAAAAGTTAGAACAGCTTTAAGCGAAGGAAGAATGCAAGATGTTGCTGGAGCACTAGAACCCAAGATAGCCGAAGTTTTAACAAATCCTCAAAATGTAAAAAGACTAAAAGAGAGAGCTAACTTAATAAAAAGAAGAGACAAAGAACTTGCAGATTTCAAGAAAAGCTCTCCAGTAGATGCGGAATTAAACGATACATTTGCAGAATTAACTAATTTAATGGTTTCTAAAGGATTAAGAAAACCGGCCCAAGGTCAAATAACCAGAATGTATGCTGGTATAACTAAAGCAAGACAAGATCACCCAGATATAAATGATGTAGCTTCTCAAATCTCCGTATTAAGAGATAAGAAAAAACTTCAAGAAAAAGAATTACTATCTAGATTCAATACTGAACTTACTAGAATGCAAATAGAGCAACAAATTTCTTTTGCAGATGGTTACGTTCCGAATTTTGCTGAAAAAAATAAAGCTTTTACCCCCAATAGAGTAATACTCAATCATGTGAATGATGGAGACAGCTTGAATGTAGATTTTTATCCGTCTTCAAAACCCAGAACAAGCTCTTCTAGATTACAAGGTTATGACGCTTTTGAAAAGTCGGGAGGTACTCCCGAAGAAAATGAAAAAGGTAAGCTAGCTAAAAAGGTGGTGGAAGATTATTATGCTAAACAAATAGGTAAAGACGTAACGCCAATATTCAGAAAGGCAGGAACGAAAGAGTCAGATAGATACGGTAGACCGATGTTTAAAGATGACGCGCTTGGAAAATTATTGGTTAGCAAAGGATTAGCCACCATATTACCTGAAAGAGCCACTAAGGGCGATGAAGTTGAAGAAAAGAAAAAAAAGAAAAAAAGCCCTAAAAGCGCAATTCGCGCTAGACGCCGCGCAGACGGTTATGTTCCTAGCTTTGCATTAGCCGATGTATTTAATGCAGCAAGACGAGACATAGGAGAAGAATGGAGTTGGGAAAAAGAATCTGGAATTAAAAATGCTTTAAGCAGAGAAGAATCATTCGGTAAAAAAGGCAGGGTTTTATTTTCAAATAGGCTTCAACAACCCGTTGTAGTTAACCAAGGCCAAATCAATAAATACGGCAAAAGCGCAGACAAAATAATTTCAAAAGATCATATCAACAGAGGCCAAGGAAATTCCGTTTCAAACCTTGGTAAAACTGGATCAGGCAAAGAGCAATACTCTGATGGGTATGTTCCCAACTTCGTGTTCGACGCTATGGGCGTAGGAATGCTTGGATACTTGGCTCAATTCGAAAGCTTAAACAAAGCTTTAAATCCGCTAGCCGCTAAAATGGAGGCTTCTGCTAAATCAACCGAAAGATATGCTATGACTTTGGGTAAAGCAGAGACCCATATGGAAATTTTAAATAATGAAGTAAAAGAACTTGGCGGAATTAGTTCACGTACTGATCTGAAAGGAGACGTAGAAGAAAGCTTTAAAAGATTTCAACAAACTGGCAGAGGTAAAAGAGCCGGGGCTGCTGCAATGGCCGGAGGAGGAGGAGTTGGAAGCGTAGAGCAAGCGCAGTTTGTAGAGTTTAAGAAACAGCGAGAAGGCATGTTAAGAGGCGCTAGAACAAGGGTAGAAAGCTTGGGGTCAGCCGTAAGAGAAAGGCAAACGGAACAAGAAGCATTACAAGCTCAATCAGACAGGCAAGACAAAATAAGAGGAGCTTCAGCAGCTGGCTCAATGGGTGTTGGATTTGTTGCGTCTTCTATAGCTGGAGGCATGAGCGATCAATCGTCTGTAGCGGCACGAGGTTTAGGTTCTTTGGGTGAAGCCGCAAGCATGGCGTCAACAGCGATGTTTATGCTTCCGGGGCCAGCTGGATTACTAGCAGGTGGAATAATAGGGGCAACAAAAGCTATTTCGGGAGTACATTCGACTTTCACTGATATAGGTCCAAAGCTACAAAAAGCAGCGGAAACATCAAGGGAAAAATTCCAAAAGCTAAGTGACAGTACTCAGAAGTACGCAACAATTTTCCAAAAACTTCAAACAGCTTATTCAGATAGTTCCACAAGTGTTGAAACACTTACGAGACTAGAAGATCAAATGGCAAACGCTATAGCTGATTTACCAGACAAATACAGAGCGGAAATGACAGCGGTATCAAATCTTACCGATATGCAAACAAAGCTTGCGAAAATTTTAGACGAAGAAGGAAAGAAAATGCAGCAAAAAACATTGGCTGCTGATCTTGGAAAAAGAATAGATGATGCCAATGACTTAATCTTTGATGATGATTTATTTAAAGACACTAAATCAGGAAGACAGAAAAGAAGAAATGAAGCTGATGAAATTGTTAAGCAAGTAGGAGAAGATGACCTTGCCGCACTTGCTCAAGCAGCTGGCCAAAGCGCGAAAGAATTTGAAAAACTCGTAAGTTCACTTGCATCAGTAACGCCAGAACTAAGTCAGGCCCTTGCAGGTTTCACTCAGGATGTCGGAGATGATAAAGAAAATCAAGAAGCAATAAGAAAAGCTGCTGAAGAAAGACAGAGAAGTATAAAAATATCAAAACAATCAGCAGAAGTATTAAAAGCGGGTAGAGAAGCACAGCAAAGAAGAAACAGAGAAGAGCAAAGAGCCATAGAAGTATTAAACCAAAGCACTGCGTCGTTAATAGAATTCGCAAAGGGAGCCGCAGGTAGAGTAGATACAGCAGATAGATTAAGAGGCGAAGATAGAGCTTCGCAAGTCAGAATAAAACTAAATGAAGCTCAAAATAGAGCAAATAGAATGTCTCAATTTGTTGGACCAAATACGGTTGCTGAAGTTCAAGATAAAATCAAATTAGCAGAGCTAGAAAACAGACAACAGTTAGAAAGAGAAAATGCCTTAATAAGCGCAAGAGGCAGCGCTGGTGATCAGCTTATGAAAGCGATTGCAGGTGTCCAATTTCAAGTTACCAAGCAGTCGGAAAGCCCCGGAGGAAAAAGCGGTAGAGGTATAACCCCAGAACAAGACCAAGAGAAACAAATAGCAGCCATTAAAAAAATAACGGATTTACAACTTAAATTAAGAGGAGAGGGTGCTGGCTTCGATGAAATAGCTAGAGAGATACGAAATCTTGTAAAAACCGATGATAATATTAAAGAGGTTCTTGGGCCAGCACAGATACTCAAGCTTGAAGATGCTATACGATCTGGACAAGACAAAATAACAGAAAAACTAGCTAATCTTAACCGCACTCAACTAGAAGAGAAAAAAATATTAACACAAAACCTCAAAGCTAATTTACAAAAGAGATTAGATAAAAAAGATTTATCAATGGGTGGGGGCATCACCGCTTTCTTGGACCCAAAATCGTTTCAGTCAATCGCAGATGAATTCCAAGCTGGTTTCCAACTTCTTTCAAGAGGAGGATCAAGCATAACTACAGGAAGAGGCGCAACAAAGGTTGCGAGTTCTGTTGCTAAATTCATGGGTGGAAGTGTACCAGACTCACCTGTTTTTGATCGTTTGAGAAGTCAAGGAGTTCAAGGTATAGCGGCCAACATGAAGCTAAATCGAGATCAAATGGCTGGCATAGCTCGCAGTAGAGGAGATGAAGGTTTGGCTCGTGAGTTGGAAAATATGACTGATGATGATTTTGCTCGTGCAGCTACAAAGCAGTTTGATAATTTAGTTAAAATGGAAAACGGTGTTCTTGGAAATTTAGCGGACGCAAATACTACCTTAGATGCAATATTAGCACAGCTTCAAAAAATGGGAGGAGACTCCAAGTCAGTAATAGCAAGCGCTGCTGAAGAAGCCAAGAAACCGACTGCTGAATCAGAAATAGCTGGTGTAGCTGAAAGAACGCAAAAAGAAAATGATGAACGAGCCAGATCACAAAAAATTGCCTTACAAACAAAAGCAAAAAATGATGCTAGAGCAACATTAATGCAAGGTTATGAAAGTATAGTAAGAAACGATGAATCAACAAAAGTAGACGGAAAATTAAAACGAATACGATTGAACGCGCAGGAATCAATCGATAAAGGTGGTTTAGCTGAAGCTCAAAAAGCTTTTAATGATTTAAAAAGAGAAATGGATGCTTCTATAGATAACATAAAAGACCAAATAAAGAAAGCAAAGGGTGATGATAAAGAAGACTTAACTAGAAAACTAAATAACCTAGTAGCCGCAAGAAGCAGACTTTTTGACACGGGAGGCGACGACCAAAACAACGTAGAAAAAATAACAAAACTTTACGAACAAGCGAGTAAGGTTAAGTCTGTTAAAGTAAAACCGGGGCAAACGCCAACGGCAAGAACAAAGCCAGCAGCAAGACCAGCAGGAGCCGGAGCAGCAACAGGAATACCAGCGGTAGAAGGAGCGCCAGCACCAGCTTCAGGTGGAATAACTGGGGCAGCACCGCAAAGAGTTGAAGTTGAAATGCCTGACATTTCTCAAATGAGCGGAGAAGACTGTTGCTCTAAACTCACTGCTTTAATAAGACTAACAGAAAAGGGAAACAACTTACTATCCGCTCATAGAGGAAAAGATTTCGGTGGTGGTTCTAATCAAGAATCTACTTTTATAAATCGAAAACCGCCCAGAACACGCTTCGAACAAATAGACAAGAAACCTTTCACCGCAGGAACTAGTCCTGTTGCATCGACAGCAATGGGACTTACTCCAAAAGGTCCAGAAATAGCCACAGCCATAAGTGCTGCAAAAAATAGAGCGACTCAAAGGTTAAACGCAAGAAGCATGAGCCAAAGAATAGCAGGGCAAACAGCTGGAGGAAATGAAAGAATCGGCGCTGACGGAACCATACGTGAAGCGATTGGCAAAAGATTTAGAGCTAGCAAATTCGGTAGAAGATACGGACAACATCGTAGTGTTCACGGGATGAATAGAGGCCGAATTCACTCTGCGTTAAGAGCGGGTGCAAGCGGAGTGATGGATGGTTTTAGAAGTGCTGGCCCTATGGCGCAAAGAGGAATTGAAAGCGCTCGTCAATCGGTAGAAGGTTTAGCGAATAGATTTGGAAATTTAAGAATACCACGTTTAGGAGACAGAACTATATCTCAAAGAATAGCAGGTCAAACCGCTGGAGGAAACGAAAGAATTGCGGCTGACGGAACCATGCGCGAAGCGATGGGTAAAAGATTTAGAGCCAGTAAATTCGGTAGAAGATACGGACAACATCGTGCTGCTCACGGGATGAATAGAGGCCGAATTCACTCTGCGTTAAGAGCGGGTGCAAGCGGAGTGATGGATAGCCTTAGAGGTACTACTATGCCATCCATGCAAGGAGTAAGAGATGCTGCTGTAAGAGGTTATGATCGCGCTGGGTCTGCTATGAGCCGAGGAATACAAGGAGCAAGAACAGGTTTGGCAGATTTTAGAACAGGGTTTGCAACAGGTTCTCCTACTTCAGCGATAAACGAAGGTCAAATGGGTTCCAGAGTTCATACTTCAAGAATGCAAAGATTTGGGGCAGGAATCAAAAATATACCTCAAACCGCTATGAATCTTGCTTCATCAGCTTATAATCGCGCTGGGTCTGCTATGAGCCGAGGAATACAAGGAGCAAGAACAGGTTTGGCAGATTTTAGAACAGGGTTTGCAACTGGTTCATCTACCACGGCCATAAATGAAGGCCAAATGGGTTCCAGAGTTCAGACTTCAAGAATGCAAAGATTTGGAGCAGGAGTTAAAAACGCGCCTCGAAATCTTTTAAGAATGCCCGGACGAGCTATAGATTTTGTTAAAGGTGGTGGAATACGAAGAGGCATTTCATCCGCTACAGATACCGTAAAACGTCTTGGCACAAACGTGCAACAAGGCTACAGAGATTTTAGAACCGGAATGAAAGTTGGTGGTGGAGCACCATCGACAATAGGTGATCCTCGCACTGGATCAAGAATGCAAAGACTCGGAGGAGCACTCAAAGCCCCGACTGACGCATTATCTAAAACGTTCAAACCTAATACCGCAATTGGAGCAACAAGCAGAGTCGGTCTAGCAATGGGCGCAGGTTATTTATCTGGTAAACTCGCAGAAAAAGCTTACGAAAGCGAAGGATCAATAGGTGATTTTGCTAGAGCGGGTGTAAACATGACAGGTAAAGACGGAGTAGAAAGAAGAGTTTATGGTGGTGCAGAAGCTATACAAGACGCAGGAACAATTGTAGGGGGTGGGTTAGCATTGTCTGGTGTAGCGGGAGGCTTCAGCGCGGCAGCAGCACCAATAGCTCTAGCGGCAGGAGGTAATGTAGCAAGAAATGCTATGCTGGCTTACGGAGGAGAAGGAAGCGTTATGGATGCAGCTGGAGCTAATGTAAGGC
>CEON01018210.1_pt1 | contig 14811 bp, 9 predicted proteins | sample 530291 | NCBI WGS metagenome assembly CEON01 (sample SAMEA2619888, study PRJEB7988) | marine metagenome | biome: marine biome (ENVO:00000447); feature: surface water layer (ENVO:00002042); material: "saline water (ENVO:00002010), including plankton (ENVO:xxxxxxxx)" | depth 5 m
CTTTATTCATACCTATGGAGTGGAACTACGAAGGATTCATGGATTCTCATGGACTTCCTGTCTTTACAACGCCAGAAAATACAGTCCTCGGTATCGACAATGTACCAATTGAAACAGGAGTTATCGAACACTGGGAAAACGAAGTTGAAGGATTAAAAGATGATGCTGATAGTTTAAATGAATATTATAGACAATTTCCTCGAACAGAGCAACACGCGTTTAGAGATGAAACAAAAAATAGTTTATTTAATCTAACAAAGATTTACGAGCAAATAGATTACAATGAAGAACTCGTAAATAGCATGAATGTTACTAAAGGAAATTTTGTTTGGGAAAACGGAATTAAAGACACGCGAGTAATGTTTATGCCAAACAAAGATGGTAGATTCTTAATATCGTGGGTTCCACCTAAAAATTTACAAAATAGTGTAATAGTAAAAAATGGGATTAAATATCCTGGTAATGAACACGTTGGATCTTTTGGTTGTGATAGTTATGATATTAGTGGAACTGTAGACGGACGTGGTTCTAAAGGAGCGCTACATGGATTAACAAAGTTTTCTATGGAAGATGCACCACCTAATCATTTCTTTTTAGAATACATAGCAAGACCTCAGACTGCTGATATGTTTTTTGAAGATGTTCTTATGGCTTTAGTATTTTATGGTATGCCAATATTAGCGGAAAATAATAAACCAAGATTATTATATTATTTGAGGCGTAGAGGTTATAGAGGTTTTAGTATGAATCGTCCTGATAAAATATGGAATAAATTATCTACTACTGAAAAAGAAATTGGTGGTATACCTAACTCAAGCGAAGATGTTAAGCAAGCTCATGCAGCTGCTGTAGAATATTATATTGAAAATTATGTAGGAAAAAATAACGATAAGTTCGGTGACATGTATATGCAAAGAACTTTAGAAGATTGGGCTGTTTTTAATATAAACAATAGAACTAAACATGATGCTACTATAAGTTCAGGTTTAGCTATAATGGCTTGTAATAAAAACAAATACAAACCTACACAAGATAGACAAATGTTAAAAGTGGATCTTGGAATTAAAAGATATAACAATGATGGATTTTTATCAAAAATAATAGATTAATGCAAGTAACTTATGGATATAGTTCTTTTCCGGATCAAGTTGTTCCAGCCGCTGAGAAAGCCACTTATGATTATGGTTTACGTGTAGGTCAAGCTATAGAAGGTGATTGGTTTAGTGGAGCTAGAACTGGTATTGGAAATAGATTTAATAGTAATTATAATAATTTTAGAAACTTAAGGTTATATGCTAGAGGTGAACAATCTATACAAAAGTATAAAGATGAATTAGCTATTAACGGTGATTTATCGTATTTAAATTTAGACTGGAAACCTGTACCTATTATTCCTAAATTTGTAGATATAGTAGTAAATGGATTAACAGATAAAGAATATGAAATAAAAGCCTTTGCTCAAGATCCTGATTCACAAAAACAAAGAACTGATTATGCTCAAGCTTTATTAAGAGATATACAAGCTAAAGATTTTATAGAACAAGTAAATAAAGTTACTGGATTTAATATGTATACTAGTGAAAATCCAGAAGATTTACCCGCTAACAAACAGGAATTAGAATTACATTTACAATTAGACTATAAACAGTCTATAGAAATAGCAGAAGAAGAAGCTATAAATAATACACTAGATAAAAATAAATTTGATTTAGTTAGAAAAAGATTTAATGAAGATTTAGTTGTATTAGGTATTGGAGCTGTTAAAACAGATTGGAACAAAGCAGAAGGAGTTACTGTAAAATATTGCGATCCTGCTAAAATGGTTTGGTCATATACTGAAGACCCTAACTTTGAAGATATATGGTATGTTGGTGAAGTAAAAGGTATAAGTATGGCTGAACTTAAAAAAGAGTTTCCTAACTTAACTGATTCACAATTAAAAGAAATACAACAATATCCAGGTAATAGTAATTATGCATATGAGTGGAATGGTAGAGATGATAGAAATTATATTCAAGTATTATATTTTGAATATAAAACTTATCATGATCAAGTTTTTAAAATAAAAGAAACTGCATCAGGATTAGAAAAAGCATTAGAAAAACCTGATACATTTACACCACCTACTAATGATAACTTTCAAAGAGTTAGTAGATCAATAGAAGTATTATACAGTGGAGCTAAAATATTAGGACATCCTATGATGTTAAAATGGCAATTAGCTGAAAACATTACTAGACCTAAATCTAATATAGCTAAAGTAAACATGAACTATGTTTTATGTGCACCTAAAATATATAAAGGTAAAATAGAAAGTTTAGTAGGTAGAATAACTGGTTTTGCTGATATGATACAATTGACTCATTTAAAGTTACAGCAAGTATTATCACGAGTAGTACCTGATGGTATATTCTTAGATGCAGATGGTTTAGCAGAAGTTGATCTTGGTAATGGAACTAGTTATAATCCACAAGAAGCTTTGAATATGTATTTCCAGACAGGATCTATAATAGGTAGATCTATGACGCAGGAAGGTGGTATGAATCCCGGTAAAGTACCTATACAAGAATTATCAACTAATAGTGGACAAGCAAAAATCGCATCATTAATACAGACTTATCAATATTACTTACAAATGATAAGAGATGTAACCGGACTTAATGAAGCTAGAGATGGTAGTACACCTGACTCAAACTCTTTAGTAGGTTTACAAAAAATAGCAGCTGCAAATAGTAATACAGCAACTAGGCATATATTACAAGCTAGTTTATATTTAGCATTAAGAGCTTGTGAAAATGTATCTCTTAGAATATCTGACTCATTAGAGTTTGCTTTAACAAACGAAGCTTTAAAGTCTAGTATATCGGTTTATAACGTAAATACACTAGAAGAAATAAATTCTTTAAACTTATATGATTTTGGTATTTTCTTACAATTAATGCCAGATGAAGAAGAAAAAGCTGTATTAGAACAAAACATACAAATAGCTTTACAATCAGGAGGTATTGATCTTGAAGACGCAATAGATTTAAGGGAAATAAAAAATATTAAACTTGCTAATCAAATGCTAAAAGTAAAGCGTAGGAAAAAGCAAGAAAGAGAGCAACAGCAACAAATGCAGAATATACAAGCGCAAGCTCAAGCCAATGCTGAAGCAGCTGAAAGAGCAGCATTAGCTGAAGCGCAGAAGCAACAAGTTACTGCTGAATCTCAAATACAAATAGAACAAGCTAAATCTAATTTTGAAATACAACGTATGCAAAGTGAATCTCAAATAAAACAAGATTTAATGGCGTTAGAATTTTCATATAATACTAAGCTTGCTGAAATGAAACTTTCCAGAGAGAAAGAAAAAGAACAATACATAGAAGATAGAAAAGATAAAAGAACAAGAATACAAGGATCTCAACAAAGTGAGATGATAACACAAAGAAAAGAAGATTTATTACCTATTAATTTTGAATCAAATGGTAATGATACTCTAGGCGGCTTTGAGTTAGAACAGTTTGCGCCTAGATAATTTTTATTAATTATATATTATTATATTATGTCAGAAAAAGAAGCAAAGGATATTCCTCAAGAAGGGGAATTTAAAATGAAAAAGAAAAGAGGTAGACCTAGAAAATTAGGTGAAACCCCAAACAATATTGCTAAAGTAGATTTAACTAAAAATAAAGAAGATGCCGTTCAAGAGCCAGAACCAGAGAAAGTTGTGTTACAGTCTAATGAGCAAAGCGAACCGACAGGGAAAGAGAGCAAAGTGGAATTGCAAGAAGTGGGATCAGCACACAGCGAATCTGAAACAACTACCGAAGAAAAAGAGCAAGTAGAATCTCCTATTGCTGAAATAACAGAAGAACCGGTAGAAGAGAATAAAGTTGAACCTACTATAGAAACAAAAATAGAAGAACCAGTTGTAGAACAAAGACAACTTCCAGAAAATATAGAAAAGCTTGTAGCTTTCATGGAAGAAACTGGTGGAACAGTAGAAGATTTTGTAAGGTTAAACGCAGACTACTCAGATGTAGATAACGTAACTTTACTTAGAGAATATTATAAACATACTAAACCACATCTTGAAAGAGAAGAAGTGGATTTTGTACTTGAAGATAATTTTTCTTGGGACGAAGAAAACGACGATGAGCGTACTATTAAAAAGAAAAAATTATCGTACAAAGAAGAAATTGCCAAAGCCCGTAAGTTTTTGGAAGACTCAAAAACTAAGTATTATGATGAAATCAAGTTGAGGCCATCACTTAATAATGAGCAGAAAAAAGCTATGGACTTTTTCAATAGATACAACAAAGAACAAGAGGTAGTAAAAAACAATAGGGAACAATTTAGAACAGGTACTGAAAAGTATTTCACTAATGATTTCAAAGGTTTTGAATTTAGTTTTGGTGACAAAAGATTCAGATATGGCGTTAACAACCCTATGGAAGTTGCAAAAGCACAAACAGATCTATCAAGCTTTCTTGGGAAGTTCTCAGAAGGAGGTGGAACTATAAGTGATTTTAGTAACTACCATAAAGCTATCTATGCTGCTAGAAATGCGGATACTTTAGCTCAACACTTTTACGAACAAGGCAAAGCTGACGGCGTAAAAGAAGTTATGGCTAAATCTAAAAATATAAATAGTGAACCTAGGCCTAGCGCTGCTGGTGAAGTATTTATAAATGGATTAAAAGTAAAAGCAATTAATGGAGTAGATAGTTCTAAGTTGAAAATAAAAAGAAGAAACAAAACTTAAAACTAAAATTTAAAAACTAATAATTATGGCTTTTAATGTAAGCGGGTCTTTTCCCGCGTCAATTATTCCTTCTCAAAACAGGATGGCATTATCAACTAACTATTTGGATTTTACAAGTGGTGCTGGTAATGACTTTGGTCAACAATACCTACCTGAATTATATGAGCAGGAAGTAGAAAGATACGGTAACAGAACCTTATCTGGATTTTTAAGAATGGTTGGTGCTGAGATGCCAATGACATCGGATCAAGTTGTTTGGTCTGAACAAAATAGATTACACATTGCTTACAAAGCTTTAGTTAGTGCTCCAACTCCTGATGGTACTGACTTTAGAATTGAACCAGACATATCTGCACCTAATACTGCTACAAGTATTGCGTTAAGAAAAGGTAATACTATCTTGATGTCTGATAATGCAACTGGTTTAGTAACACAAAAGTTCTATGTAAAAGATGTATTAGACGCTGCTAATGCTCCAGTTCCTAACGAAGACTCTGACGCTGTTAAAGCGTTAATTACGCCTTATGATCAAGCTGGTCTCAAAGCTGGTTTAAACTCAGCTGCAGTTAGCTTATTCGTTTATGGTTCAGAATTCGCAAAAGGTACTAATGGTATGGAAGGTTCTATTGAGCCAGAATTTACTCAATACAGTAACAAGCCAATTATCATTAAAGATAAGTATGAGATCAATGGTTCTGACACTGCTCAGATCGGTTGGGTTGAAGTAGCTACTGAAGATGGAACTTCTGGATACCTTTGGTATTTAAAAGCTCAATCTGAAACTAGATTACGTTTTGATGATTACTTAGAAATGGCAATGGTTGAAGCTGAAGATGGACTTAATGCTAACTTACCTACAAACATCGACGGTAGTGAAGGTATGTTCGCTGCTATCGAAGCAAGAGGTAATGTATACGTTGGTTTCTCTGGTGCTGCTGGACCTGGTTCTGGTGCTATAGCTGATTTCGACGAAATCCTTAAAAACTTAGACAAGCAAGGTGCTATTGAAGAAAACATGTTATTCTTATCAAGACAAACTGCTCTTGACTTTGACGACATGATCGCTGCTATGAACGGTGGTTTTGCTTCAACAGCTGCTGCTTCTTACGGTTTATTTGATAATGAAGCTGAAATGGCATTGAACTTTGGATTCACTGGTTTTAGAAGAGGTTCTTATGACTTCTACAAAACTGACTGGAAATATCTAAACGATGCTTCTACAAGAGGTTTATCTAATTCTATTGATGGTGTATTAGTTCCTGCAGGTACTACAACTGTGTATGACCAAATGCTTGGATCTAATATTAGAAGACCTTTCTTACACGTAAGATATAGAGCTTCTGAAACTGACGATAGAAGATATAAGTCTTGGATAACTGGATCTGTTGGTGGTGCTTACACTTCTGACTTAGATGCAATGTCTGTACACTTCTTATCTGAAAGATGTCTAGTAACACAAGCTGCTAACAACTTTGTATTGTTTAAAGCTGCGTAATATTACAATGGAGGACTTCGGTCCTCCGTTTATAAATCTTTAAATAATATAAATTATGGCAAATTTTATTAGAGTACCATTAAAAGATACTACTAGTGCTCTATCACCTAGATATGCTATCATTGATGTTACTAACGCGTATGATGCTGAGATCTCTGGATCTAACGAACATATTAGAATTTATTCTACTATACCAGCAGATACAACTGACGTAATAGTTAACATTATTGAATACTATGCTGACGGTGGTGGAGAAGCTGTAGTCACAGCGCAGGATATTGAAAACCTTAAAGAGCTAATCATTGAGGCTAATCAAGAACCTGGGTCAAATCCAATATTTGAATTAGAAGGAGCTGCAACTGCTGCTGCTGCTGATTTAGAGGATTATCAAGTAGACGACTTTGCGCAAAGTTCAGTAACACCTTTATAAGATAAGTTATGGCAAATTATATAAAAATACCTTTAGCTATCAATCCTGCTAGAAGTTTAGTCGAAGCTGTAGGTTCACTTACATCTTCTATTACTACTAATAGTTCTGATGCTACAAATCAAACTGCTACAGATACTCCGTTCACAACTAGCGGAAGTGGAACTGGCGGTGCTGTAGATATTACCATTGCTGGTAATACAGTAACAGTTGCTTCTACTACTGACGGTGGTGAAGGTTATAAAGTTGGTGATACTTTAACTTTTTCAACAAGTGATATTGGTGGTACTACAGATGTAGTAATCACTTTAGTCGCTGGTGATTTAGTAGGAAGTGAGGGATCTTCTCTTAATAGTTTTCAATTAGTACCAGTAGATAACGTAGCTTTTGTAAAACCAGTTTCTGCAACTTCAGCAGAAATAGTTACAAATCTATGGGACGCTGACGCTGGTAGATCGTTAAAATGGACTGTTACAGTCGATGACGTGCCTGCTAGTACTGAAGCTCAACTAGCTGCAGACTTAGCCGAAGCTATTAATAAAGCTTCACAAGCTGAGAATGATGTACCAACAGTGTCATTTTACAATGACGCAGAAGTACTCACTGTAGTATATTCTTAACAATAATTCCCCTGTTTCGGCAGGGGACTTTTTTAAATTATATTATATTATATTATGGCAAACAAAACAAAAGAACCTGAGACAAAAGATTCTTGGGAAGTAAAAGATAGATTTTATTATTTAACAGGTAATAAAAATCCTTTAACATTTACAATACCTAGTAGACACTCTAGACGTTATCCATTACTTTGGTTTGACGAAGAAAAAGGATACAATAGAGAATTAAGGTATGCAACTAATCAAAGATCACCATTTGTAGATGAGCAAGATGGACAAGCGACTTTGAAACATATTATATTTACTAACGGAACTTTAGCAGTTAAAAAAACAGATGTTGTTTTACAAAAGTTTTTAGCTCTACACCCCGCGAATGGATTATTGTTTGCAGAAAGAGATGAGGTTAAAGAAGCTGATCATTCTGTTGTAAATTTAGAAATAGAACTTGATGCTATGAATTTAGCTAGAGATTTAGATATTGACTTTGCAGAAGCTGTATTAAGAGTTGAGCAAGGTTCTAAAGTATCTACAATGAGTTCTAGTGAAATAAAAAGAGATATTCTAGTTATGGCTAGAAAAAATCCTATAGCTTTTATAGATATAGTCAACGATGAAAATATACAATTGAGAAATATTGGTATTAAAGCTGTTGAACTAGGTCTATTAAATATGTCTGAAGGTGGTAGAGCATTTACTTGGGCAAGTAATAATAGAAAGTTAATGAATGTACCATTTGATGAAAATCCATATTCAGCTTTAGCTGCTTGGTTTAAAACTGACGAAGGTGTTGAAGTTTTACAATCTATTCAGAAAAAGCTAAAATAACAAGTGATTATAATCATTAGGGGTTGAGATTGTCAACCCCTTTTTTAAAGTATTAAATATGGCAATAAGCGTAGATTCAGTATACAAAACTGTTTTACTTATTTTAAATAAAGAACAAAGAGGTTATTTGACACCTGAAGAATTTAATAAAATAGGTAGTCAAGTTCAGCGTGAAATATTTGAAAGATATTTTGATGATCTTAATCAACAATTAAGAGTACCTCAACCTGATGTAGACTATGCTGATAGAGTTATCAACTTAGATGAAAAAATAGAACCGTTTAGAAAAGAAGCTCTTGCTATAACTAGACAAGCTGGACCACCTGTTTATTATGAATTACCTAACGACCTTTACAGATTAGGTTCAGTTACTTTTCAACCTCTTCAACCACTTCCTGGTATTGGAACTTCGCGAGATCAGCTCTCAACTGAAATGCAAAGAGTAGATAGAACTGATTTTTATCATTTTAGAAAATCTCCATTAATAACTCCTAGTGAAAAATATCCTATATACTTATATGAGAGTAATAAAATATATGTATATCCAGATTCTATAAATGTTAAAACTGGATTAGGAACTCCTACTGGTCAAGTAAATGTACAATACATTAAAAAACCTGAAGATATTAACTGGGCATATACTATTGGTTCTGTGGGACAATTTCAATTTAATAACAATTACCCACCTTCTGTTGATTTTGAATTAAATAACTCTGAAAGAGTCAATGTTATACTAAATATATTAATGTATACTGGTGTTGTTATAAGAGATCCTCAAATAGTTCAAGCTGCTGTAGGACAAATACAACAAGAAATAGTAAACTCAAAACAATAATAAATGGCCGCACCTATAGAAACTAATGAAGAATATTACGCTGGTGAAAAAGTATTTGGTGTAGTAAACCCTGCAACGCAAGATAAGTTTGTAAGTACTTTTAACATTGAACTAACTACTGAAGGTGTAGGTAACTTTGTAGTGCAGTTAAGTACTGACAATGGTGTTACATGGTCTGATATAACTGCTCAAGTAGATGGTGTAGCAAATGATAATACTGTATCACCACCTTATTTTACTAACACAGTAAGTTTAAATCCAGCAATAGCGCCTGGTGTTGGTGAAACGTATTTAGTAAAAGTAAAATTAAAAGAAGAAGCATTTAGAAATAATTATGGAAGTTATTCATATATAACATTAGATGATATTATAAATAACTTTTTAGCAGCTTATGTAGGTGCAGGTAAACTTATACCAAGCGTAAAAAGAACTGATGTTATATTTCATGCAAAAAGAGGTTTACAAGAATTTTCATATGATACATTAAATAGTATTAAGAAACTAGAAGTGGATATGCCACCTAGTTTATCTATACCTATACCTCAAGATTATATAAACTACGTGAGAGTTAGATACGTAGATAACTTAGGTGTATTGCATCCCATATATCCATTGAATGGTTTGAGTACTAATCCTACTGACTTGCCTCTGCAGAACCAAGACGGATCTTACATACAAGGTAGCTACGGAGAAAACCTTCAAGCTCAACAATCGTTAACTGAAGAGAAATGGAAAGAAGCTGATGATAAGCGTATAAGCGGCGCTTATGATGATGAATGGTCTAACTATGGCGTTTACACTTGGACATGGCGTAAAAATGCTTTAGGACAAAGATATGGATTAAATCCTCAAACTTCTCAATCCAATGGTTGGTTTAGCATTAATCAAAGAACAAATACATTTTCATTTTCAAGTAATTTAGCTAGTGAATTAATTATATTAGAATATATATCTGATGGTTTATATACTGATACAGATACTAAAGTTCCTAAGATGATAGAAGAAGCTATGTATATGCATATAGCTTATTCTATATTAGCAGGTAGATTTGGCATACCAGAGTATATTGTACAAAGATTTAAAAAAGATAAATATGCTCAACTAAGAAATGCTAAAATAAGATTATCTAACATGAAACCTAGTGAAATAGTACAAGTGTTTAGAAATAAATCAAAATGGATTAAGCATTAAATATGGCTGAAACTAGAAATACATTTATAAAGTCTAGAATGAATAAAGATCTAGACGCTAGAATATTACCTAAAGGTGAATATAGAGACGCGCTTAATGTAGCTATTAGTAGATCCAATGAAGATACTGTGGGTGCATTAGAAAATGTATTAGGCAATTTTAGTATATCAGATTTTAGTGTTAAAACTGGAATAATATCTAATACTTTAGCAGTTGGTAATTCTAGTTTAACTGCTATAACAGGTACTAATTGGCCTGTTGGACCAACTGGTCCATTACCAACAACAAGTACTGGTATTGGAACAGGCGCTACAATAACTATAGTTGGTGATGGACTTGGTGGAATTAGCATTGCAGATATTAATGATGTAGGAAAAGATTACCAACCAGGTGATAAAATAAGTTTTTCTAGTGGACCAGCATCTGGAACTGCTACTATTTTATATGTAGAAAATGCTATATGTTGGGATAATTTAGAAATAATCGGTGCTAAAGAAGATGAAACAAATAATAGAATGTTTGTTTTCATTACTGATTTTGTAGATGACTCAATAGATTATTTAAGTAATAGAGCTTTAAATTCTAATTGTTTAGTATGTTGTTATGATTTCAATTCGAACACTCCTTACGTTTTAGTACGTGGTAGTTTTTTAAACTTATCTAAAACTCAACCAATTTATGGTATAAATATAATTGAAAACTTTTTGTTTTGGACAGACAATCGTAATCAACCTAGAAAAATAAATATTACTAAAGCTATTGCAGATCCAAATTATTATACTAAAGAGTGGCAAATATCAATAGCTAAACCAGCACCAGCAGAACCTATATTTCCACTTAAATGGCATGATGGAACTAATCAAGGATCGTTTATGGTAGATGCTGTTAGTGAAAAATTACCAAATAAGTCTGATTTATTCGCAGGTACAAACAATTATTTTTACGACCCTAATTATAAAGGAGAACCGGAATATTTAGAAAATAAATTTTTAAGATTTAGTTATAGATTCCAATATGATGATAATGAATATTCTTTATTAGCTCCATTTTCTCAAGCTTGTTTTGTTCCTAAACAAGATGGATTTTTTATAAAATATAAAGATGCTGCTGGTGACGTAACTAAATCAGATTCTGTTAGAACATATAAAAGTACTGAAGTGCCTTTTATGAAAAACAAAATAAATAGAATTTTTCTACAGATACCAGCGTTAGGAGAAAATGGATGGGGAACTGTTAAAGATGTTTTTCATGTTAAAAATTTAGAAATAATAGTTAAAGAATCTGACGGTATATCTCTTAAAAAAATAGATACGATAAGTATAGAAGATGTATTAGCATCTAGAACAACTTGGAATCTAACTCCTCCAGCTAATTATGATAATTGGTTTTTTGAATATATATATGATGGTAAAAAACCTTTTGAAGTTTTACCTGATTTTGAAGTTACTAGAGTAGGTGATGCTACTCCTATAAGAGCTTTAGCTCAAGAAGTGGTAGGTAATAGAGTTGTTTATGGCAACTTTATAAATCAAAATACATCTCCTGAAGGTTTAAATTATACTGTTTCAATACAACAAAAAACTGATGAGCAAGAAATAGCTTATCAAAATCAAAACTTAAAACAAAATAGAACATATCAAGTAGGTATAGTTTTACAAGATTTTTATGGTAGACAGTCATCTGTTGTATTGTCTAATTATTCTAATGATCAAGGTAAATTATCTAATATATTTAATCCATATAGAAATTCTCTTCAAAGAGGAGTAGTATTTGCTAATAATACTAGTATGTGGAAAGGTGACTGTTTAGCAATTAATTGGATTTCTCAAATACCAAATAACATACCTGATTTAGAAGGATGGCCTGGTATATATGATGAAGTTTCAAATCCATTAGGATGGTATAGTTATAAAGTAGTAGTTCAACAACAAGATCAAGATTATTATAATGTTTATTATCCAGGCGCTTTAAATGGTTATATAAATCCTTTTACAAAAAATAATGCTTTAGATCCAATAGCTCATTTCGTTATACATGGTGATAATATAAATAAAATACCGAGAGATCTAAACGCTGTAGGACCTGAACAAAATTTATTTAAAAGTATAAATGTAAATACTAAAGCTGGAAGATATGAAACAGCTGCACAATGGGTTACTTATAATAAATATGAACATCATGCCGCTTATAATGAAGCAGGAGCAATGGCTGTTCAAGACTATAGAGGTCAAGGAGAGGGCGCTCAAGTATTAGTAGATAAAACTACTGAAATTACAGATAAAGATCAACTAAATCAAATATATTCTGATGAGTGGGATAGAATAGCTAGTCAAATAAGAAGAGGTGAAGGTAATATTCCAGATAATACTAGTACTAAATTATTTCATAGAGTATTAAATACTAGTCAACTAGGTAATGAACAATATTTTTTTGGAAGAAATGTTTTAGAATCCCAAACACCTAATTTTGATACAGTAGTTACTATAGCTAAAGGACAACAATTATCTTTATATCAACTTCCTCCTGCTGGAACTTCAATAAGTCAAGCTAATAATTTTTATTCTTTTGCAGATGATCCACTTATTGGTAGATTAGTAATAGGTTCAGATTATACTTTACCTACAGATGGGAGAATGGGTTTTCCTATTGGTCCTACTGGTATTAGTGCTTTTGGTATGTATGTAGAATCTCCTGGTTTTACTGGTTCACCTATAACTCCACCTGCTAATTATATGTCTCCAACATTAGCAATAGCTGAAACCAAAGCGCAAGTTTCTAATTTAGACATATATTTTGAAACTTCTACAACTGGAAAAATAGTAGAATTAAATACAGCTATAAATGCTGTAGATACTGATTCAGTTACTAAACTTATAGATTATGAAGCTTCAAGAGCTCCAGGTGCTTCTGCTAGTTATAATACTTCACCTATAGGTATTTTATATGAAAGTTCTCAAGCAGGTGCAGGTGCTAATGTAACTAAACGTTTTATAGCTGCTAATGGTACGACATATAAAAATTTAGGACCTACTGGAGTTAAATTACATAAAGTAGTAGATGGAAATAATACTGACTTAACTCAGTATTTTGGATTAACACATAGTGTTGATGGAGTTAATGATGTATTTGAATTAACTATTAACAATCAGTATTATCCTGTTTCTTATGGTGATGCCAGAGATAATTATTATGTCACATGTGAATGTGAAGGTACTAACAATGTTATTACATTTATATCTTTTAATACTCAAGTTTATAATCAAAGACCCATAGATGATTCTCCAACAACAACTAGTGGTGCTCCTTATACTGCTAACTGGAGTATAAGTAATGACGGTTATAATAATCCTATATTAACTTTATATGGTAACAACGGTAGTTCAAATTCAAGGAAATTAGGAGACACTTGTTTTTGGAAATTAATTGATCCTAATGGTGTAATAAATCCCAATGATTTCTTTGATTTAAAAAATCAAAAACAAAGCACTGATCCTACTTATGTTAACAAAGGTGAAATTAGTCTTTACTTAAAAAATACAGTAACAATAGCAGATGTAGGTTTAAAAGATTTTGTAGTTGAATTATCTGATAGATCATTCCCAACAAATCAAGAAGCTAAATTTTATTTAAGAATTACAATAGACGCTTAATATGGCTTATATACAACGTGTAGATTTTTATAATAGTTTTTTATTAAGAAAAATAATAAACAGAGCTGGAACGCCACCTTCAGATACAGAAGGTTGGCCTAGTTTACCTTGGTATGGAACTACTTATAATTATCCAGCTTATCCAAACTTTGAAGGAACTGCAGGAAGTTTAAATGGAACTCCTGCTAACCCTAATTTAGATTATGTTCTCAACTGGTATGTTGAAGAGTCTAGAATATTAGGTGGTTTTAATAATACAAGCGTAGATGTAGGACCAAGAGCTTATTTAGTATTTGATAATAGAGTACAAAAGAAAGAACAAAATTCTTTAATATATTCAGGAGTATTAAATTCAAAAACTAATTTAAATAGAACAAATGTATTTTCTACTGCAGAAAATATAAAAAGAACTTTAGATCCTTTTTATGGATCAATACAATACTTATACGCAGAAGATACTAACTTAATTATATTTCAAGAAAATAAAGTTAACTCCGGTCTTATAGATAAAGACGCTATATATACTGCTGAAGGTGTAGGTATAACAGCTTCAGGTAATACTGTTATAGGTCACTTAAAACCATATCTTGGTAATTGGGGTATAAGTAAAAATCCTGAATCTTTTGCTACTTATGGTTTTAGAAAATACTTTATAGATAAAGATAGATCTGCTATACTTAGGTTATCTAGAGATGGTATAACTGAAATTTCTCAATATGGAATGCGTGATTACTTTAGAGATGAATTAGCTGTATTAAGTTATGAGTTTAAACAAAAAACTACATTTGAAGGTACTCTATCTTATAGTATAGATGCAGATGGTGTTGTTGAATATATAGAGTTAAACACAGGCAATGTATGTGATGTAGTTGAAGGATCAGTACTTGAAATAGATTTTAACGATGGAAATGGTTATGTAAATATAACTAACACTGAAACTGGTAATTGGGTTTATATAGCAGATGTTTTAAAAAAATATGCTAATAAAATAGAAGTTAGATTTGATGTTGCTCCTGGTAAT
>CEON01000447.1_pt1 | contig 14778 bp, 18 predicted proteins | sample 530291 | NCBI WGS metagenome assembly CEON01 (sample SAMEA2619888, study PRJEB7988) | marine metagenome | biome: marine biome (ENVO:00000447); feature: surface water layer (ENVO:00002042); material: "saline water (ENVO:00002010), including plankton (ENVO:xxxxxxxx)" | depth 5 m
GAACGCTAATGAGGTTGAAGTATGGAGACAAGAATACGATGAGGTCGTTGACACATGCAGAGCTAACGTCAAATGTTTCTACGATGAGCTATACCCTGTGCTTGATCCTGTAGGTGTAGAAGAAACGTTTACACGAAGCATGGGAGTACGGCATGGTGTACAGCTTACGCTTACTGGCACTGCTGATTGGAATGACAGGTCAGGTGCGTTATGGGATTGGAAGAATCCATCACGCCATTATCCAGCTTGGGAGAAACAACGTTGGGATATACAAAGTCACGCCTATACTTGGGCATTGGATAAAACAACTTTTAACTTGGCAGTATTCGCTAACGGTAAGTTGCAAGTAATAGAGATACATAGATCACAGGAAGAGAAAGACGCATTTATAGAACTTTGTTGGAGTATGGTTCCAACACTGCTAACCATTGATACGGCCACCACATGGCCCATGAGATGGGAAGGCTGGCATTGTTCACCTAAGTGGTGTCCAGTGTGGCAAGCAGGAAAGTGTCGAGGTGAACACCTCACAGAAGAACCCTGGTAGACAGGGAGAAAGATAGAAAAATGACAGAAGCAAAGATAAGTGTGACATTCACTCAGAAAGTGAGTGAACAAGCATATGAGACAGCAGACTATAGTCTGACGATAGAGAGAACAGTGCCTGAAGTAACTATGGAGGCAGAAGCTCATGCTCTATTTGAAATGGCTAAGTCAGAAGTATTGAAGCAAGCAGGTCAAGAATTTGATCTAAGTGATACAGGTGTTGTGATGAGGAAACTCAAAAGTGATGTTTCCCAACCTGCAAGTAGTGCGCCAAGCGCCCCTGCGCCAGCACCCACCAGTAGTCAGCAAAGTGGCCCAACGCAAAGAAGCGTAACAGCACCACCACAACGACCAGCACCAGCAGGTGGAGCTATCACAGGCAGAGTATACAAGAGACTACCCAAAGCAGTAGGTAAAGATGCCCACATCAAACAAGCATGCTTTAATTTATTGGCGTTCCAACCAGCCACATGGCAAGATGCCAATGGCGACATCACTGTATACACAGTGAAAGAAAAAGCTGATGGAACAACAGACACGAACAAGTCAGGGAACAACTACCCCAACTTTTCGATAAACAAAGAAGCACTGAAATACTGTGACATCACAGTAGAACAAGACTTTGGCATCTGGATCAACGATGGGGATAGCAACGTTCCTCTTACAGTGTGGGACCAGGTAGCTGGACAAACTGAAGCTGACGCTGTTGAATGGGATTGGGTAGCACGCAGAGCAGAACTACAACAGTTCACTTACCAAGCGACACGTTGATGGGGGATGAGAGTGTGACGGCACTCTCAGCGGAAGAGATCGAGGCCAGACTTGCTGGCCTCGACTCTAACCAAGAGAGAGAAAGTTACAAGTTTTTTAAACCAACATCAGAAGCAGTAGACCAATGGGTTCAATACGCTCAAGGTAGCCACGACTGTTTCTATCTAGGCCTACAAGAAATAGATGAAAAGATGCGTGGCGTATGGCCAAGCGATGTCCTGGTCGTAACTGGCAGAGCACACTCAGGCAAGAGTGCCGTACTGCTATCCAGTATGGCTAGAAACCTGCAAGAGAACCCAGATTTCTACGGTGTGATATACACACCTGACGAACCAGAAGTGCTCGTAGTCGCAAAGTTGTATGCCCTACTTTACAAACGTAACCTAGCTGAAGTAGAAGAAGCGTTACGCACAGGGGACAGAGACATCATGTCAGAGATCAACGAAGCGAAAGAGGGATTCCTAGATAGAATAAAGATATTTCCTAACGCATTAAGCTTTGAGGACATGTCAATAGCCATGTCAGAATGCGAAGACTACTGGCAACACAGACCAGGATTCGTCATGGTTGATTTCCTGGAGCAACTACCCAAAGCATCAGGATACGAAGGCGTAGGTAACGTACTCAAGGGATTGAAAGAATGGACAGAGAAACAGAACCTACCTGTTGGACTAGTACATCAATCAGGTAAATCATCTCATCGTGGTTCAAGTCGTGGCATGGATGACGGCAAGTTCAACGCTGACGAGTACGCTATACTCCAGCTCAACGTGTTCCGTAAACGTGACGACCCTAAACTATCAGACCATGATAGAAGAGTACACAGTGTCAGCGTTTCGTTGGACCTGTGCAAGAACAAGCGCCCACCCTGTAAGGTCACCAATCCTCCTATTGACTATTACATGGACCCTGATTGTGGTTTCGTGAGGCGCTATTACGAATCAGACATACCTGAAGATGACAGGTGGATTGAATGACAGGGGAAAGAACAGGCGAGAAGTGGAACTGGTTAAGAGAGTTAGCGCCTGATGCGCTACTATTCGATGGACCCGTAGGGTACGCTTTTGATAAAGCAATAATTGGTGTAGCTACACGAATAGGTATGCAACCTGTCGTTGCATACGATGACGAGTTACTAATCAAAGCATTAGTAGATGAGGACTGGGAATGGACTGACGCTGTTGAATGGGTAGAGATCAACACCAAAGGATCGTATCTAGGTGAAGGAACACCAATAATTATACATAAGTGGGAAAACAATGAGTAAGCACAAAGACTTACTTGAAGACTTCACACAACTACACAACGGCAACACCATCGCCTACGTCAAAGACAGAATCAAACCAGTCAAACAAATCAACAGAGAAGATTTCCAACAAGCAATGTCAGAACACCTATCAGGTGACCAACCCATAGGCGTATACCCACTATGGGAACGCAACAACGTATGGATGGTAGACTGGGTAGCAGTAGACCTAGACGAAGGCGACATCAGCGACATCCACGCAGACAACCTCGTAGCATTACTAGACCAGCTCAACATTAAATCATGGAAAGAACCATCACGAAGCAAAGGCTACCATGTATGGGTATACCTCAAAGAATCCCTATCAGCGTCACTAGCACGCAAAGGAATGATAGGTGCATGCAGAACAGTAGACGTACCAATTCGAGAAGTCTACCCCAAACAAACACACCTAGAACCAGGACACATAGGTAACTGCCTACGCCTACCCTACCCAAAGATACGCACCAAAGGTAGGCAAGAAGTAGCAGGATACAAACTAGAACAGTTCGTCACAGAAGCTATGGAGCAACGCACACCACCAGGCGTATACCGCAAACTCATGTCACTATACAATGCGACAGAACCAGCACCCATCGTGCAAACCAAACGAGACTACCAAACAGACATGGATGGTCATTTCGTAGGAACAGCGAAACAAGTATGGGAAAACCCACGAGATGATGATCGTAGCGCTACCTTGTATGCCTTCGCCGCAAGCCTAATCTGGCAAGAATACAGTCCACAAGCAACACTAGACTGGGTTAGAAGACTAGACGACAGGTTAGAAAAGTTTGTGGGTAGACACGACAGAGAACAACAACTACTAAACTTAGTGCAAACAGCAGTAGAAAGAACCAAAGTCCGTGACTAAAAAACAACACAAATTCACAATACCCATTAGACCTAAAGCAAAAAGCAGGCCAAGAGTGACATCCAAGAATGGTAAGCAATGGGCATACACACCAAAGACGACACGAGACTACGAACAAATGGTCAAAGAATACTACAACGGCCCACTATTTGAAGGCCCAGTAAGCATGAGCATCGTACTATCAGACAAACGAGCAGTCGTTACTATCACAGAAATGGATTGTAAAGAATCACCCTTACGAGGAGATATATCTAATTATGTCAAGGGTATAGAAGACGCATTGAATGGTCTAGCCTATACTGATGATCGCCAGATACATCGACTCGTAGGAAAGAAAAAGTGACAGACACACAATTCAATCAAGCTCCTTACCAATACAGATACCAGCACATGGGTGACGAAGCGGAAGGACACTTTGAGCGAGTCAACGAACAATGGGCTAGGTTTGGTTTCAATAGACCTAAGAACGTAACCAAGTTCCATTATCTCCCACATGTAATCCGCTACACACCAGACTATGTGCAAGCAGACCCAACCAGGCTAGTAGAAGTCATGGGTATGGGAAGGACACCATTAAAAATAAAGTTAGAGAAGATCGCAGCTATGCAATGGTGGGATGGAACAGGCGCACCCCTCTACCTATGGGTATGGTCATCAACTAGGCAAACCTACGCAGAGGTACAATTCAGAGAATTAATGAACATCATTAATAAGAATGATGTTCCTTTAGGTAACTTCCATGAAGGCAAAAAATACTTTTCAATAAGTTCCAAGCTTTTGCCTTGGGCCAGTGATTGACCCCATAGGGGGAGAAGAAATCTTTAACAGATTGAAACTACTAAAGTTTCCATCACTGCGACCTGTACGCACAAGAAACTCAATACAAGGACTCAACCAACGACACTTTGAAACAGAAATAGAAGCAGTACTACACGCTAGACCAGGTTTTGAACCTGACATTTCAACAGAACTACACGAACAGAAACATGAAGAACTACGCCTCGCTGTAGAAGACATGTTTAACCAACTTACAGAAGAAGAACAATGGATATACCACATGCTCGTAGACATAGGACTATCCATGCGTTTCGTAGCACGAGCATTGAACATGCCTAAGACAACGTTCGCTCGAAGACGAGATGCTTTAGCTGACAAGATGCGTAAGCTCCTACTAGAACATAAAATAGTTAGAGATAAACTAGGATTCTAAATCCCTCGTCTGAATACAATCCTGCAAGAAATATGAGAAACCCTCTACCCAGTTGAGAATACAAGTCAACGAAATAAGATTACCCTTAGCTGACTCTTTCCAATGCTTAACAATATTGCGTGCCTCATCACCATCAAAGACTATAAGCACACCTAATTGCTCCTCATGCCACTGACCATGCGTGCCATCATGAATGTCCAACTTGGTTATATTGTCTCTTATTTCCTGGACAAGTTCCTCTTCAATGTCTAGCCCCTCTAACGCCATCCACTCAGCCCATTGATCCTCGAACTGATTATCTGGCATGAGCTATCCTTTCAGACGATCCTTCGCTACAGTCTTAACACTAGAAATCAAAGCTGCTAAACCAGCAGTAGCTGCGCTACGCAACGTAGAAAGATCAGTAACCACGAATACAGCTACGAACGCTTGAACTGCTGTCCAAGCTGCTCGCTCTACCCAGTCCCATGAACCTACTTTAAGTTGTTCTGTCATTTTCTTTTCCGTTTCTTCGCTTTATCATATGCTATCGCAACTGCTTGTTTGCGTGGTCTACCCTCCATGATTAACTTACCTATGTTATGGCTAATCACTTCTTGAGAAGACCCACGTTTGAGAGGCATTATATTCCTGTTACTGGCCTACCTCGAAACCCTCTAGCGCCCCTGTTACGACCAGACATGTTCCTATCCTGATATGCTGCAAACAGCATTTCCATAAGTTCCTGCTCATTCATCCTTGGAGGAGCAACAGCAGGTCGCATCATGGATTGAGGCAACTGGGGTTCTACACGTTCACCAGCAAATGACCCTCTAGGTTTCCCTAACTGTTCCATAAATTGAGATGGCATATTAGGATCATCCCTATCTATGATAAGAGGCATAGGTCGCATCCCATCTTGCGCTGGAGCTGGCCTACCAGGTCTAGGTTTAATACTAGGCAAAGGCCTAGCTTGGCTAGGTCCACTACCTGGTGTGCCAGGCATAGGTCTTAAAGGTGGTTTCATAGGAGGTCGTGGTTTAGGATTCAATGGTCGTGGACCTAAACGTGCATCTCCTCTTCTTCCACCTTGAGGCATCCTAGAAGCAGGAGAAAACCCCTGACTAATAGGCGACATGCCTTGACCACCAGCTATAGCGGCAAGCAAGTCCTGTAGAGACATTGCCATTATCTATATCTCCTAGTTGGTCTTTTAGTTGTGCGTGTTTTACGCACAGGCCTTCTACCTAAGTTGGGTCTAGGAGTTCTTCTAGAAGGTCTTCTTGTTTTAGATATTCGACCACCTCTTCTTTTGGCAGGCATTATCGAATCCCCCCACCTTTCTTGTAAGTGGAACGACCTTTAGTTTTTTCCTTAACTTTTTGAGCAGCAGCTTTCTTAATGCCTCTATCCATAGCGGCTCCCAAAGCGTCTTGATAGAACTTGCTACTAATGCTCATTGCATCTATTCCGCTACCGCTACCATGAGCTACGTTGCGTGACTTTCTAGGTTTTCTACCTTGATGCTCTATACGAGGTTTAGGTTTCCTAGACTTGTGCTCATTAGGTTTCTTAGCAACACGTTTAGGTTTACGAGCTTTATGCTCACCAGGTTTACTAGCGCCCTTAGAAGCTTTAGGCTTACGACCCTTGTGCTCTCCAGGTTTTTTAACCTTAGGTTTAGTCTTAATATATGAAGGTGCTGACTTGCCAGCAGCTTTAGTCATTGCTTTAGTCTTGCGCCTCTTAGCAGCAGCAGCATTACCACCTGGTTTACGAGTGCCTTTACGCTTAGTAGCGCCAGGACCGTAACGTTCACTAGCAGCAGGAGGAGCAGCTTTAGCAGCGCCTCGCTGAACTTTCTTTTTAGTCCTGCCCCCACCAGGTTTACGAGTACTCTTTCGAGTAGCTGTTCTACGCCTCGCAGCGTCTACTGAACCATACTTTCTTGCCATTGTCTCCTACTTTCCAAATGGTCTACCGCCACTGGCAGCATTCCCAAATTTAGTATTTCTTAAGAATGCAGCGTTAGCTTTAGCAGCCTTAGCGCAATCCGCTTTATTCATAACAGAAGAAGAATCATATGGTTGCTCGTTCTGTGAACCAAACGTTTCCTCAAAATTTCCGTAACCTTCACCTTTTGGCATAATCGCCTCCTAATCTATACATGCACTGTCCCATTACGAGAACAGCATCCTCCAAGTATTAGCCCCTATAATCCCATCTTGGATTAAGAAGTCCCTGTACCTGCGTTGAAACGCCAACACAGCAGTCTTTGTAAGCTTTCCATACACGCCATCAACAGGACCAGGATCAAATCCCAGTGCCTTCAGACGCTCCTGAGCAGCCCTCACAGCCTCACCACGGCTCTTACGGCGCTTCGACAATGGTTTCTTAGCTAAAGACGCTCCTAAGCGATCTATGTGCGCCTTAACGCCACTCAACTCATTACTAGATAAATTACGTTCCGTAACAGGCATACCTGCTTGCAACCAGTTATACAAGAACGAACCAGGACAAGCAGTCGCAGCTAAATCACGATGACCCTTCACCCATAACTTATGATCATACCTTTTTTGTATGTCGCTAATAAGCCAACGAATAGACTCCAAAGCCTGCATAGGCACAATAGCGTCACCATCACCTGTATAACAAATAGATTCAGTCTTACTGTTGTATGGTCGTGTAGCTGCTGATATGACACCAGCGCCACGCCCCTCAAAGCAGACCCCCTGCTCATCTACTAGCCAGTTGTATGCTATTGCATTCCACCCATTATTGTCCATATGATGTTTCTCAAACGCCTGCACAGCAGCCATGCCCTTAGGCCCATTCTTAATACCAGAATGATGCAAAGCTATACCCTGCACACGTTTCTTATTCAACCAACTAAATGGTTTCTTTGGACCTCGACTATTCCAGCCTGCCCTACTAATAATTGTTCTATCCATAGCAGTTCCTATCGTGTTCTAAATTCTATGTCTTTCATATTACGCCAATCGTCAGCCCACTTACGTTGCTGACGGAATATCTGCGCTCTTACTTCTGATGGCGTGTTCACACGCAAACCAGTACCAAACGTTGTATTAATAGCAGTAGTCCAGAACGCTTCCTGCTTCTTGCGTTCATTAGGAACAAACCTGCGTAAACGACCAAACATAGGCATGAACTGATCAAAACCATATATGTTCTTATCTGTCATAACCAAACGACCACTAATGTTACTTTGTTTCGCTAACCCTGTAGCAAGCAACGCCTGCTTCAAACCAGGCAAGTTAGCCCACGAAGGAGCCTGCTGATACCTACCAGTCAAAGGAATATCAGCAAACGTTTGCTTACCAGCCCAATGCTCAATAGGGAACTTGATAGGAGGCAACGCAGATTCCCTCGCCACCCTATACACGTTCTTACCCACCTGCTTAACGTCTAAAGGATTCTCAACATCTTTCGTGAACTTAGCCAAATCCCTAAAAGGAAGATCAGGCAAGACATACACCCTGTTACCACCCATCTTAAATGGCATACGAATACCCATGTTCTCACCAAAGTACTCAGGAACAATGCCTTCCATTGGAGATGTAAGCTCCATCTCTTTCTTTACCTGCAACAAACGACTCCAAGCTGCTGGCTTCTTACCCATAGACTCAATAAGAACTGGCAGAACATTCTTCTGCCACACCCAGAAAGGAATAACTTTCTTCACAGAACGTTCAGCGTTCGTTAAATCACTGTAGTCAAAGTGGAACTTGATAACGTTTCTGTACGCATCGTCAACGTTGCGCCCTGCCATCATCGTGTGATGAGCCATAGCGCCACGCAACATAAACTCAACATCTTGGTTACGTCTACGAATAAGTGCAAACCCCTTGAAATCTGTTTTGAATGGGTTAAACGATCCAGCGAATCTTTGATTCTGTCTACCTAACGTGTCTAATGCAGATGTTATTTCTTGAGATACCTGACCTTGACCAGCCATACCAGTCTGATACCATTCCCTAAATGTTTTAAGTTCATCCACACCTACAGTTTGTTTACCTGCTTTCACACCCAAACGTATAGATTTGTTGTCAGCGATAAGCTGATCTAATCCTCGAAGAATGTCATTAGGGTTATCTATGTCTGTCCCTAAATCTTTAGCTTTCTTAATAGCTGCTTTCCGTATCTCCCATACACGCTGATGCGTGGCCATAGGTACATCGTTTAGTGCTGAGTTTATCCATGCACCACCTAGCATGTTACGCATAAAGAAACCTGGTGTTGATACTGCTTGTGCTTTCCAGTAGTTCAGGAACTTTGAGTATTTTTGCATGAAGTCACCCATTACTTTGGGGTCTTGTATTCGTGCGATTGATTGGAATGCGTTGGCGTATGTCTCTGCAAATTCTTCTGTAGCGTTAAACAGTGTGCGCCCACGCAACGCATTATTTGTTTGTTGCAAAACGTTTTGGCTTCCCAGTTCAGTCTTTAAGAAATCGCCTTGAGCATCTGCATACAAATCAGACAACATGTTCTGGCCACGCACAGTATTAATTTCAGCTATGGCTTTTTCTTGCGATTTGATAGCAGCTAAACGATTCGTCAAGAAAGGATCGTTCTTAGCTTGTTGCGCTAACTTCAAATCCATTGCGAGTTTCTGCATTTCTATTCTGCCAAATTGTAAATTAAACTGAGTATCAATGTCATTTATTATTGCTTGTGGTGCTACTCCTTCTGCTGCGAGTCTGTCCATTTCACGTTGTGCAGGCGCAACAATATCTTCATACAGTTCATCTATCGCTTGTGCATATGGCTGTATCAACGCTTCTTGAGCAGCAGCCTTGGCTTCCAACACTGACAAACGTTCAGTTAATTCTGCAACTTGCTGTGGATTTGGGAACATCGACAGTTGGTTACCTTCAAGCGCCTGCAAAGACGCTTTAACTTTAGATATCTCATCAGCTATAACATTAATACCAGCCAAATCATTAATCGCAGTTTGCGCCTCAGGCAAATTTCTGACAGCTTGTGCGATAGTTGAGGCATACAAGACTTCAGGGTCCAAGTCGTCAGCTAACTTCTTGTAAGCTTTCAAATCATCAAAGAACTTGTCGTACCGTTTAACAGCCTCATACGGCACACCCTTCCTACGACCAGCTTGTCTGTAAAGCCTTTTGACTTCATTCAATAAATCATCTAATTTTTGATTGGGTGTAACGTTGCCAAATGGGTCAATAACTTTACTGCCACGACCCAAGAACGATTCGCTAAATGCGTCAACCAGATCATCTAGTTTCTGCGCTCCTATAACAGTAGGGTCTTGGAACATGGAGTCAATATAGTTTCGATTCAATGTCCTAAGAATCTCTTCGCTTTCACGAATAACCCCATCAATGTCATCAAGTAGAACTCTTGCAGCGTCATTAGTTAATTCGTCACCAGCGTCAAATAACTCCAACACTTTATTTCTAACATCTTGTAAAGCCTGAACACGTTCACCCATGTTGTAAATAAACTGGGTAGCTTCTTCTTGCGCTTCTTGGGTGATTGCTTTACCTACACTAGACACTTGCCTTCTGCTAGCACTTGTGCTTGCGCTTGATAGTAAATCAAACGCAGCAGGCGAAAGTTCATCTACCGCATTTACGTCACCTTCAATAATTCTTCGTGATACAGAACGAATGTTGTCTCGTATTGCTTCAGCGTCAGCTATCTTCGCATTAAGGTTTTGCATTCTAACAAGTTTTTGCTGCACCCATTTAGGCAAACTACCTACATCAATACCTGTCTCTATAGGAACTCCATTAGCGTCAACTGTTTGAGCAGCAAAGATGCGTTCATCCATTTCAGCTTGCCTCATAGCAATGCGCTCTATCTTTTCTTGTTGCGTAACTTTCCTTGCTACTTGCGGTTCCCAACGCTCGTTTAATGTTTTAAGATTACGATTAGCTGTCCTAGCAGCATCATCTGCTGCCTGGGCAAACACACGGCCATTGACTCCCACAGCAGTAACACCTATGTTGTCCATGTAGCCAAGCATGTATTGGATACGCACATGATTATTCATGGCGCTCATATACTTAGCTATGACATCTCCAGCGTTTGTAGAAAATTGATCATAGTATTTAGCGCCAAGCTGTTTCTCACCTATGTCAATCATTTGCCCACGAATACCACCAGTGCCTTGAACATCTTTAAGAGCAGTATTCATATAACGGTTGGTAACAGACTCACCGTTATTCAACGTAAATTTACCACCAGCGTTAAGAACATCATTAAATATCTCGTCAATAGTTCTAGGTATTCCATCAGCGTTTACCGTAGAAACCCTAGCTTCTTTAGCAGCGTCTATAATTGACTGATCACTAATGTCGCCATCGTTACGAATTTTTTTAATACCCTTTGGAGTACGATACGTTCTACGATTAGTAGGGCTACCAGAAATAACAGCATCCCTAGCTACATTTCGAGGAGCATCCTTGCCCAACATACGAGCAACATAGAACTCGTCTTTGATCAAATCAAAGTCAACTCCTACATCTCCCAGTATCTTATTGTATTGACCACCTAACTCAGCCCAGAACGTTTGAGCAGCGTCATGCAATGCCGCAACTTTAGGGTCATCAATATAACGTGGGTCTAAATCACGCAACGCAGCATTAGGAGTCGCAAACTGATCAGGTAATCCAGCTACCCCCACGACACTCTTAGGTTGTTCTGCTGCTAACAACATCAACTGATCAAAATCAACACCCAAATCATCAGCAGATGCACGCAACACACCCAACATATCCAAACCCTTATGCTCCGCTATACCTATCTTAATAACAGCCTCATCACGAGCATGCGACAATTTCGTAACAGATGTAAGCTCATCCAATGCCAACTGCCTAGCGTTATCATCAGTAGCGTTCAAAAGTTTCTTACCAGAATCACGAACAGCCTGATTCAACCCAGCTTCAGGACTCATATACTTAGCAATATAACGGCCTACATTCGTTGCAGCTATTGTGTTGAAAGCACGACCAGGTGTACCAGCTACAACAGAAACAAACTTTCCAGTACCAGGAATACGATAATCAACTTTCCTACCAAACTGGACAGGAGCATTCATCGCACGCCTTGCAAGGCTTTCATATTTAGATAAATCCCCTATAGCTTCTCCTGCTCGTATCCTATTCATAGCTCTAACTATGTCACGTTGGACAACGTCACTAGCTAAATCAGTAACAACTTCTGAACTTGGCCAAGGATTAAACCTACCTTTCTTAGCAACTTGCACCTCAGGCAACTGTTGCACACGGCGCATATCAAGCCTCTGACCTACGCCTTTGCTTCCCCTACGCAACGGCGCTTCAATAATGCGCTTACCTAAACGACCAGTACCAGGAATAGTCATACCCAAACCAGCACTCAAACCTATGTCACGCAGAACATCGTCACCTGCTGACAAGATACCCCTTGTCGAAACCCTTGCAGCAGCATCAGCATATCTCTTAGCTTGCACCGCATCGTTAGCTTTATCAGCGGCTTTACTTGCACGAGTCAACGCAGTCGCAACCTGCCTACCAGTCAACTGGCGAGCAGCAGCAGCACCACCAGTCAAATACGTCAAAGGATCAAGAGCAATATCAAACCCTATACCAACAATAAAATCTAAAGGACCAGGCAAATCAACACCCCAGTCCCTAAACACCTCTCCCATCATCATGTTGTCAGAGGTCTGATTCCACCAATCACCAAAGCTAAACCCATCACCACGCAACAAGTCACCTGTCTCTTTCACAGTAGACACAATCGCAGCACGAGGAGTATCAATGATATCTATCACATCGCCTAGGAATCCTAGAAATCCACCGCCACCTTTTTTCTGCTCCCATTCAGGAGTAACAATAGGTGCTGCTGGTTTCGTGAACGAAACCTTTCGAGGTTGATTTGTTTGCCCAAATAGGTTTTCACGAACTTGTTGACCTGATTGGCCTCCAAATAAACTATCGCTAATTTGTGACCTATCAAGTTTCGCTACTTTAGGTTGCTCTGTTTTCTTAGGCTTATCTGAGCTGCCAAATTGTTTGGCTAACTCTTCACGATTTATAGCCATGTTATCCTTCTTGTAAAGAAGATAATGGAGCTACATCAATTCCTTGTGCTTGCAAGAATGTCAATATATCTTGGAAATTAGCGTTATATGGTAAGACAGTTGGTTGACCACCTATAGCAACACCTATGCCACCCTCTTGAGGTTCAAACAATCCAGCAGATATAGCTTGATCTATCGTCATATCTATACCTTCATAGCCAGGGAACTCATACGTTTGAGGAGTAGTTTCTGTAGCAACATCAAAGAAGTCACCAAACATTCCTGTTGCTCCAGCAGCAACAGCCACCTCAGGAGTCATACCTAATGCTTGACCCATCGTAATATAATACTGTTGCAAATTAGCAGCTTCATCAGCAGCAGACGCAGCAGCAGCAGCAGCCTCAGCATCAGAAATAGCTTTACTGTCCCTAGCCATCTGAATCGCAGCCATCTCAGCTAACAAATTCTGTTGAGCATTCTCTAACCCAGCACCAATAGCCAAGTCCTGTTCGTTCTTCGCAAAGTCATAAATCGTATTTGTTATATAACTCATACTGTTCAACATGTCAGCGCCACTCATTTGCTGAGAGAACAACATGTCTCTTGTTTCACCTGTTACAGGATCAAACGTGTTGGCATCTGCTTGTATGCCAAGCTCTGCCAACGTGTCAATAGCTGCTGATTCACGACCACCAGCACGATTCAACGCTTCTTCAAAACGTTGGTTTCGAGCATCACGGCGTTGGTCATACATGCCAGATATACGATCCATATCTGCGGCAAAACCCTCATCAGAACTTATTTGCAACTGATCCAAGTAATCTGTTATAGAATCAAATTTTTCTTGTGCGAATTTTTCTTGGTTGGCAAAGTAGTTTTCGTAAGCAGCGCCTATTCCACCACCGCCAGCGCCACCGCCGCCACCGCCAAAATCAAAATCAAAATCTATTTCTTGAGGAGTTTCTTCAAGAGTTTGCATTGTGGTTGGAGTGTCTGCTTGCGCCCCATAGTCACCAAAAATAGCGTCATTGCGAGCAAATGGTCGACCTTTCCTACTATCTCGACCAGGCCTTCTTGAAGTCGCATATGTGTTGTCGATCTGTTTAGCCATTAAACCAGGATCTATATTGTAAGGTGCAGCTAATTGCGCAGCATTACCCCCTGCAAACCCCAAAGGATTTTTAACAGGTTCATTTTCAAATCCTACCCTGTTCCTAGCGACATAATCACCCCAATCTGCTTGTTCCTTCATTGCCGCATACTTATCTCTTTGGGCTTGTTCTTCAGGAGTTACGTCAAATAAACCTGGCCCCTTTGGTTTACCCTTATCAGTTGTATAGTCTACTCTGTCGTACATTCCCATTATCCTGCACCTCCAGAACCTCTAACCAACGCAGCAACCAAAGACTGATACTGTTGCCCAGTCAAGTTACCACGCAAACCTTCCAAATCAGAAATAGACATAGCATCCTGCAATCGACTCGTCATCATGTTCTGCATAAAATCCTCATCTGCTCTATTCCTAGCACGCATAATGTTGCTCGCTAACTCACGACCACCACGCTGATACTGGCCACTATCCAACATGCCACGCCTATTAAACTGACCAGGCAAAGCTCTGTAAGCTTTCTCTTCAGCAATGTTCATATCAATGTTCGATCTTGCCTTATTTCTACGCATCAAATCACGTTGATACTCGCTTTGCATCAACCCTTTCTGCGTATTTAACGCAGCCTGCTGAAACGTAGGAGCAACTTTACCTGCATACCCACCTAGAGCAGCAGAAGCTATGTCTTGGTAACTATCTAACCCATACCCTGTAATAGCCATGTATCCTCCTACCTAAAGCCTATTCTGTCCCAGCAAATTCATTACAATGCGTGCATACACACTCTTTCATGTGATTTAACAACGCTGCTATACGCACCGCCTGTACGCTAATAAGGAACTCTTGAGGGTAACGTGCCTGTATTTCTTTTAATATTGCGTCTGCTGCTATATCCATTATCCTGCCTCCAATGCTTCTATACGGTCTTTCAAATCTTTAACTATCTTAA
>CEON01051719.1_pt1 | contig 14774 bp, 21 predicted proteins | sample 530291 | NCBI WGS metagenome assembly CEON01 (sample SAMEA2619888, study PRJEB7988) | marine metagenome | biome: marine biome (ENVO:00000447); feature: surface water layer (ENVO:00002042); material: "saline water (ENVO:00002010), including plankton (ENVO:xxxxxxxx)" | depth 5 m
GTTTCTGTTTGTCCTACTTTAGCAGATAACGTATCTTTAAATCTAATTAATGCTTGTGACACTGATATTTTACTACCTCTTGTTGAGCCAGTTCTAAATTCTAATCCTGCATATAATGGTGCAAGTGTTGATGTGTATTCTTTTCCTACTACCACTGTATATGTAGCATCACTTACTGTAGCACCACTAGCATCTTTTATAGAAGTTAAATTTAATGAGCCATCAGACCCAACTGTATATGTACCTGTTTGTAATACACCATTAACTTTTACTTTTACTGTGTCACTAGCAAATTGATCTAAATCTCCTGCTGAAAAACTAGCAGCACCACTAGAAAATGCTTTACTAGCAGTTGTATAATTATCTAATCCAAAATATTCTGTAGCATATGCAGTACCCCAATTACGAGCATCCATTTTTACATAACATCTTTCATCATCAGCTTTCTTTAAAATTACATAAATACAATCTTCTCCACTAGATGTAGGTAATACTGTTACTGATTCAGCAGTTGCACCTGTAAATGTGTGTCTATGCCATCCAAATGTTTTTGTTTCTTTTTCATATGTAAGACCAATAAGTTGGCCATCATTTCTAACCATCCATATAATTGTTTCTGGTTGTGTTTGTACTGCCATTTGAAGTATGCCACCTTCTGTAGCTTGTTCTGCAAATGAAGCTAGGTCTGCTGCTAAAAATACACCTCTAGTATTTTGATCTAACCACTCTCTTAATTTTGTACTTTGTCGCATAAAAAATAACACAGAAGCGTTTACTAACACACCTTGTAATTTATTAGACCCATAGTTACTTTTTCTTTTTATATTTAATTGTGTTGGTGTAACTGCTAATTGATCAGACCCAGACCCTAACGTCCATTCGTTTGAACTTGTGCCAATAACTAAATCAGATGATGGACATAACCATCTTATTTCATCTATTGTATTTGAATTTATTGTAAGACGCATAGATGCATTAGCTTCTACACCTGTTTGAAAATTATTTAAATCATTAGTTCTACTTAACCATAAAGTATTAGGATTAGTATCTGTACCACCAAAACATAATCTGCTTTCATATATAGTTACAGAATGTGGATATCCTCTATGATCTGAATATGCACCTTCTTGATAGTTTTGTGATTCTGGAAATCTTTGCACCCAATATCCTTGTGCTAACCATGTAGAAAAACTTGTACTAGCTGATGCGTGTTTAGAAGTGCATTGATAATATACACTACCACCAGTAAAACCAAACTCAATAATCATACCATTACTTTGAATACCATAAAGAAAATCATTTGTGCTATCAAAAGCTGTTCCACGCATAGCAGACGCAACTGTTTGTCCTATAGATAAATTAATAGATAAACTATTTATACTTGTATCGTATGTATCCCATCTATCATTTGTATCACTTAAAGCATATAATTTACCTTCTACAGAAGTCCAATCATAGAATTCTTCTGCTGTTGTAGATAAATTAACATAAGTTGTACCTGATGGCCCATCATCTAAATGCTGTTTAGTAGTAACTTGTGAGCCTGTTGTATCTATTTTTCTTGTAATAACTTTTCTTCTAAAATCCCAAGAAGTTTTACCATCTCTTATTAATTGAGATTGTTGTTCTGTTGCATAAAAATGTTGTCCATCAAATCCTAATCCTAAAGTATGTGCTGTTCTTTCAGGATAATCTAATCTTGATGTCGAAGTGCTAAAAGGAAAATTATGAAAAGTTGCTTGATAAACACCACTTGTATTATAACGCAATATAGACCCTTGACCACCAGCATTTGCAAATTGAGTAGTAGTAGTATCTGAAGGATTAGGATCACCACTATTAACGCCTAATACATACAACTCACTATTGTAATATGCTATATCAGAAACTCTTACATATGTTGTTCCTGATAAAGTTACGTTTGCAGAATAACTATATGCTAATGATGCTGTACCTTGATTTGCTATAGTGTAACTATATACTTTCTGTGTTCCGCTACCATTTGAACTTGCAGTTGCTAACACCCAAAGTTTAGCATTACCATACGTCATACCTTGAACTGTGTAATTATCACTTAATGCATCACCATTTTCATCATTTAATTGTATAAATTCATTAGCAGCACTTACATTAGTTACTGTTAATGTACCACCAAAAGTTACTTTATCACCCTTATCAAATGTTGTAGATGCTGCCCAAGTCGTACCATAATCTGTTAAAGTATATGCTAATGGTGTTTCTAACAACGCAGTTGCTACTGTGTCTGATGTTCTTCCTGTTATTAAACATAATCCATATAAATATGGGTCAACTACATTTAATTCAAAACTAAATTCTCTATAACTATTATGTGTAGATACTGTTGAATCTGGAACTGTATATTGTACTTTTAACAACGCACCTGCTGGCTCTGGCTCTGTACTAGAAAAAGTAAAGTTTTTGTTTGTTATAGAGTCTTCATCAGCATCAGCAGATTGCAATTTATCACCTGATGTATCTGCTAATGTAAAATATTCTTCGTATGTATCACCACCATCTAATGATCTTAAAATAATTACTCTACCTCTCCAAACACCTTTTGTTTCAATAGACCAATTAGAAAAACCAACATTAACAGAAGATGACACAAAATAATTTTCAGGTGTAGAATTAACTTCTGCTAACCTTGAGTTTTGACTATCTCTTAACTGTTTAATTAAAAATCTACTACCAATATGATCTGTAGTAAACTGATTAGTATTAGCAGTTATTGTTATTGTGCTACCTTTAGTTGCACTACCAGTTATAGAAAATGTTTTATCAGTGTCTTCATCTAATAGTGGTGGAAATTTAAAATCTAATACTTCAAGTGTCCAACTAGTATCAGCAAGTCTAGATAATTTTCTTACTGCATGATTTGGATGTGCAATAAAAACTACATCAGCAGATTGTGTTATTTTTAAATCATATAATTCTGCTGTTAAATATGGTGAATCAAGAGTAGCTTTTTGAGTGTCGTCTTTGTAAATAATAAGTGATGTATTTGTAAATATAAGCGAATATGCATTTTCATTATTAAAAACAAATGGATATACAACATTAGTAGATGAACTTAATGATGATAAATATTTTGTACCTGGTCTACGTTCAGCACCACCAGTTTGCATTGGAATAAAGTTTTCCATTTTAAGACAAGCAGCATCATATAATTCGTTGTCATATCTTGCATAAGTAGATGGAGATACTTCTCCATTATTAAATGCATTTATAGATTTTTTTGCCACTATATCTCCTATTCAAATGAGCCATAAGAAGATAGTTCGAAAGGTGGATAAGATGTAACTGATGAGCTTGAAGATGTATATGTTGCTTCTAACCATTCACTATCTATCGTAGGTGTTTCATTTCTTTCAAATCCATTTATTCTTCTAGCTTCTGGTAACACTATTTGTTGAAAATCTTGTAATAATAAAACTGCAAGGTCCTTATCTCCAGTAATAGGCATTGCTAATTTATAGGCCAAATAAGATGTAAATGCATTACCAAATAAAGGATCAAAATCTGTTGTATCTGGTATAGCTTCGTAACACATATATATTGGTGTAAAATCTGTAAGTATTGCATTACCTTCTCTTTTCCATGCAAAGTTTGATTTAGCATATCTGTAAGAAGATGATTGGTCTGTTAGATAAACTGATCGTTGTGCATCTGATGGTATTCTATAAGAATAATCATATTCAAAATCAGGTGCTACTATAGAAATAGTTACACCAAAACCAGCTGAACTACCACCATTATAATCTCCATTAGGACTGTAGTTAGTATTTTCTAAAGTTACTGTAGTGGTGCTACTACCTAATCCTAAACTTACTTGCCAAACTTTTGCACCTGCTCCTGTAACTGCTCTTTCTACTTTTGCATATCCTTCTGCTGTTGCAGTAGTTTCTGTACTTGTGTAAATAGGAAAACCATTGCTATCAGTAGATGATGCAGTAAGATCACCATTAAAAGCACCATCGCCTTGTAAGTTACTTCCTGTTGTTATGTTAATTTTAAATGCACCTAACTGTACTCTTTTTTTACAACAATTCCAGTTATGCATTCTTGTTAGTTCTTCTAATGTAGGATCATAATGCAATCTTGCTTGTACACCAGCAACTGTTGCATCACTATCGAAATCTGTTATTTGTAACCTATCGTTCCCTAATTTTGATAATGCTAAATTTGTAGCTATAGTTTTACTTGCGTAAGACATTGTTTCTCCGAAAAGTTAAGGGAGGTTTTACCCTCCCATTAAGTATTATTGATCAGTTGCAATTAATATGTAACCTTCAATAGAATCTGAATCCATTGCACCAGCGTTGAATGTAAGAATTAATTTCTCTCCACCAACAGCATAAGCAACACCATCAGTTTTATCACCAGTAGCTCCTTCTGGGAATAATATAGTCCCAGCTGAAGTTAAGTCTTCATTTGCAAGAAGAGCATCAGGCTCTGCTACTGTACCAAGATCAACTTGGTTAGCAGAAGCTATTGCTGTATGCAATAAAGACACAGCTATTACTTTAGCATTAGGTGGTAATGTACCAGTTAAAGTAACAGTATCACCAGTCATGTCAGCATGATCTGTAGTAAATTTTACAGGTATGTACTGAACATTGCCCAAGTAATCTGATGGATGTTGAAGATTGTTAGCAGTATTAATAGCTGTAACAATATCTGTGTTAAAGTTTGCCATCTAATTATCCTCCACTTATGAATCTTGACAAGGTAATACAACTACTTTTTCCTCTTCCATTCTAACAGCACCGAACTCTGCTTTCATGTAAGCGTAATAGTTGAACGATTTATCAGCTCTTTCACTAATTTTTGAAGTTAGATCAGGGTTGATTTCCAATAATCCTGCGTCAGGCATGAATGCATAACATAGGCGAGTGCTATCTGTTGAAGCAGATTTCCACTTACCAACGCCTGTATCAATGCTATCATCGTCTAACTCGAAGTATGCTTCTAATGTTTCTGAAGTAGAAGTGTAACTTGCTTCAAGTGTTTCGATTTCAGCAGGTGTTCTATTTATGAATGGAACAATGTTACTGATGCAGAATTTCGCACCCATGTAGTCATAAATAGTTCCGACTTGTGAATCTAATGGTCTAGAAGCAGTGTAATCAAAGTTGATGAAGTTATCATCTTCCATAATGTGCTTCCATTGTGTCCATGTGATTTTGAATATAGGTGGTGTAGTGTCAACATCTACAGAATTATTTCCGAACTTTTCTAAAACAGAAAGGAACTTCTTATAAGTTAACTTGTAGTTGTTGTCAGCAGCAGCATCAACACTAACAGCATTAGCTTGGTCTTTTAGTTTAGTATCAGTTTCACCTTCAACTCCACCTTTAGCAGCACCTAATAATGCTCTGTCGATGATGATGTCTTCTTGACGCATAAATTTATTCTTCATGATTTGAAGTTTAGCGTTTCGAGGATCAACACCCATTTTGCTTACATCGGCCCAATCCATAAATTGACCATCTTGGTAAGCAATTCTTGATGTACGTCTACGACTGTAGTCGATATCCGATACTGGAGAATCTCCGAATCGGTTTACTACTTTAGATGGTAATCCACCACCAGTAGTTCTTTGGTAAACGCCTTCTTTACGAAACAAGTCGCCTGTAGCTAACTGAACGTAAGGACGCATCTTACCACCTTTGACTTCAACAGTTTCTCTAATAGCTCTGTCAAAACCAATTACATAAGTATTAAGCAGATTTCCCGCCATAATATACCCCCATTTAATTGTTATAATTTACGTTTGTCGGCCTTGAGTGTCCACACATTGTGGGTCAAACCTAATATTAGCTTTTCAGCTTTGATTCTACACCAGGCTCACAAGGAGGTATCTGTTCTTAAATCTGTTTTTTGCTATACAAAATTATCTATATTTTTGTCAAGTTAATTTTTCCAATAAGCTTTCTCTTTCTTTCATCCATTGTTGATATACATGATCACTAGGACTACCAGTATAGTTGTTCATTTTCTCTCTTATTTCTGCTTCTTGATCGCTTAAAGATGCAAAATTGTCATTATTTCTTTGTTGAATAAGATCATCATTATCGATCAAAGGTAAAACATTATTATACAATGCTTGAATTAATTGCACGTTATTTCCAATAGAAGGATCATCCATAAGTTCTTCTAATCCCATAAATTCCATAACTTCAGCAACTTTACTCATATTGTAATCAAATTGATCACCTTGCCATATCTCTCTTAATTCAGCTTCAGCATCATTAACAGAAACATCATAATCTACATCTTCTTGTGCTACAGAATCAGCTAATGCTTTCATATCAAAATCAATAAGAGCTTGTACTGCATTATTAGAAATACCATGTTCAAATGCTAATTCTTTAAATGCTTGTATACGACTATCATCAAGTTCTATACCTTCAGGTGCTTCAATATTTAACGCATATCCATCAACAGTTGTAGGTACACCTAACAGTTCATGCACTTTATCAATATCACCTTGATCTTCTGATGCTAATAAGTCTTCTAATTTACCACCAACCATACTTTGTGCATTTATTGCACCTTTAGCTAGGTCAATTGGATTATTATACTTATTCCATATTGAATGATTACCAAGGTCATCTGGTAACCCTTGTAGCCAATCTGCATTGAAGTTCCCTTCATCGTTAAGCATCCCAGGCTGTTCTACAGTATCTGTTGTTTCAACAGGTGTTTCTACAGGTGTCTGTTCTTCACTCATAACTTTCCTTTACTTTTTATATGTTTTTTTTGTTGTTTTTTTTGGTTTTTGTAATTTACTAGGTTTACTTTTTTTCATTGATTTTACAAATTTTTTACCATACATTAGTATCCCCTCCTTCCAAAAGTTGCATCATCAGAAAAGTTTGGCATTTCAGCAGGCCTCATTAATTCTTCTGCATCTAAACCAAACTCGTTATCATAACTACCATAATTTAAAATATCTGGCTGATCGTAATTTCCCATTAATTTATCAAAGTTTTTCCAAGCTCTACTTTTAACTTGATTCCAATATTTAGTTGTTTCTAAATTATCTTTTTCATAATTTTTATATTTAAGTTCTGCAGCAGCTAAACTAATATACTTTCTTTTCATATTAGGGTTGTTAGTTTGAGATGCTAATAAAATATTTTTCATCATGTTTGGAAATTTATCCATCCAATTAACACCCATGTTAAAAGTTAAATCAATTAAAACTTCTTTTTGATCATCATTTAACGAATTATATCCTGGAATTTTTTGAGCAGCTGCGTAATGAATATTCCAATCTTTTTCCCAATAATCTTCAAGTAATTTTTCATCTACCATATCTCCTAATTTGTATTTCTTTTTCTCTTTTTCAGTTAATTTATGTCCATATCCCATAGATAAAAAACCACGACTATCTTTATAGACATAATTTTTATATCCTTCATTAGCTCGAACATATGTTTTAACTCTTTGTATAAATGTTTCGTTACTCATTTTCTGATACCATTGCTTCGATATATCTGTAAAAATCTTGTAATGCGTTTCGATATGCACATTGTGCAAGGGTAAGCTCTGACCCTGATTGTTCATCAATACCACTAAACTTGCGTAGATCAGATAATACTTCTTCTCCATTTGATGTTTTAAATATTGATTTGTAACTTCCGACTAATTTAATTATTTCACTATTGCTCATCTTCTTGTGCTTCTCCTAATAAACTATCTGGTTTAACACTACCACTCATTTTTTGAGCAGCATCTGCTAATGCAGGTAATTGTGCTAGTTGCTGTTGTTCTTCAAATTTAGCTTTCATTTCTTCTCTTTCTTTTTTAACTTCGTCAAGAGATTTTAATGCATTCATACTTGAACTATTAGCGTACCATACTTCTCTAAATAATTTATCAGGTGAAACATTGTCTAATGTTTTTAACATTCTTTGATCTAATTGTGCAACCTCGCCGAACATTCTTAATGTTTGCATTGCACCCATAACTTCAAACGATTTAGTAGCCATAGATAATCTACCAACATAATCTATTTCGTATTCAGGTGCATCTGCTAATGCTTCAGGCAGTGGTGGTAAAAGTTTTTTCTTTGCAATAATGTAATAAATATGTTCCATAACAGGTGTAATATGTTCTTCAATATATCGTGCAACAAATGGTGATAAAGTCATTAGATCAGTAGTCATTCTTTCATTTACTTCTGTAGCAGTCATGTTTCTATATTGGTCCAGTGGTCTAAACAAATGATTAAAAAACATACGTTTAATTTGATCTTCATGTTGTTTATATATTTCATTTGCAAGTTGTGGATTACCATTAGGTTGTAATCTTTCAGGTTTACCATTTGGATTAGTTGCTCTCCATCTAATAAACGCACCAGCTCTATTACTCATACCACTTACACTATCATCATCAGGTATTAACCATTGTGGATTTGATTGTTGTTCTGCTGAAACCATTAATGATCTATATACAACATTAGTTCTTCTTGCTGTTCCAAGGACCATACTCATTGGAGAACGACCATATACTTCTTCATTACCTACCATAAATCTAGAAACTTTGTAAGGATTGTAATCAAAACCTGATTCTAAAACTATCTGTGATGTTTCTTTACAAACATGAATAGATGCAAAAGGTTTGTTTGTATTTTTTTTACTAGATACATCATAGTTTAATCTAGGTTGTATCATTTGTATAAAAGTATATTTTTTGTCAAAGTTATGTTGTAAATCTTTTTCAATGTTTTGTATATCTGCTGCTTTTAAAGCTTCTATTCCATATTTTTGTATTGCTTGACGTATTGTTAATTTAAATTCTGTAGCAATTGTATCTACTTCGCCTAAATGATTCTCATCTATTCTAATATTTGAAACAATTATATTTTTAAATCGTACAATATTTTTATCGTCTTCTTCTAGCGTCAAACAGTTTGTTCCAAAACAACCCATAGATAATAACGCCTGAAACTCTTCTTGTGCAAAGTTAGAGCCAATAAGTATTCTATGTGCTATACGACTTACTTCTTCAAAATATTCAGCTACTTCTTCATTTTGCATCATCATTGGTGATGGATGTCTATATCTAGCCCATACTGTGTTAGGCGGAAACATATGTGAAAAGAAACCACTAGCAAAGTTATAGTTAGCTTCTATACAAGTATCGATCATACGTTGTGGTGGTTTTTCTTGTCCTGCTACACGAATACGATTTATGTTATCGTTTGTTTGATAACACCAATCAGCACATTCTTGCCATAAATTCATCCAATTGCCAATAACATTAGAGTTCATAGCATTGTATTTTTTAATTATAGAACTACCATTCATTAGTAACTACCCATTAACGTAGTATCATCACCAGTTTTCTTTTTTCTTTTTGGTTTTGTAAGTATTGTGCTACCTAAAGTCATATCATCAGCACTTGCTGCTTGTTGATATGAAGCCATACTTGATCTGTCTAAATCAGACATTATACTTGGCGTTTGTTGAATTGGTGGTGGCGTAGGTGCTTTTCTTTTTGATCTACTTCCCATATCTTCTCTTTAATTTATTAAATTTATATAACCTATATTTGTTGTCAAACCTTTCAAAACACACATATTCTAATGGTTTTACCATATCAAAAATGTATTTTGGGTCACCTGCGAGCAAATGTACATACCAACAATTTGGCTTGTCAACAATTAAGCTACAACTATCGTTTAAACATTTAGAATGAGTTGGATAACCACAAGCAAATACTTTATCTGTTGATATTATTACACCATGTCTACCACAATAATCTAATATATCTAAAAATTCAGATTTACATTGAATTAATTTACTTGCTGTAAGGTAAGGTGTTAGACCCATAATTCTGTATCCTCGTAATGTGTTACTTGATGTGTTATTTTTTTTCTAGTTAAGTAAGGTCTTATCATACCATTATGTTGAGCCATAAATAGCATTCTTATTGCATCAGCACCATGTGAATATTCGTTATGTAATACTTTACCACTAACTGGATTCCATTGATAGTTCTTTAAAATATCTATAAGTTTAGTGGTTCGGGAATGAAAATATACGCCTGGTAGGTTACGTCTTACTATTTCTATATCATCTCTAACTGAATTAGTTTTTGGTATAGTAATAGTTTCAAATGCAAACTCTGTTCGTAAATAATCTATTAAGTTTACACCAGTAGTGTTCTGTCTTTTCTTTGCGTCATGTGGCAAGTAATGGCCACCATAATTATAATTTTTTTCTGTTAGTATATCTAAATAATGCTTTATATCATAACCTGTGTTTTCATAATAATCCATTATGTAAATTTTTTGGTGAATGATTTTAGCAAATACTATTGCAGTTGGGTCATCAACACCTAAATCCCAAAACGTATATACAAGTTCATTACTAGGGTCAAATTCGCCTATATGACTATCGTTTTCTAATTTAGTAATCTCATATCCATACACTGAATTAGCTACATCTGCTACTGCTTCGTTGAGATATTCTTGTCGTGCTAACGAATATGAGATCATCTTTGAGTCAACTCTGTCTTGGACATTCAAGTATGGTATCCCTGTTAAGGGATCGATTTTTTGTAACAGCTCTGGGTTTAAGTTCATTTCATCGCCTACCCAAGCATATCGTTTAGTTTCTTGTGGTGTAAGCCACTCGCAAAACCAATCAGGATGTTCTTTATTAGCTTCATACATTTTATATAACTGATTATTTTTACCACGCATTGTACCATTCATAATAATCCATGAGTTACCTTCGTCTAATATTGGTGCAAGAAAACCTGTAACTTCTTCTTTATGCAAAGAAAACTCAGATAATGCATAGCCATAACCACCCTGCCCTACGAAATCAAGGTTATCTGTACCACTAAAGTTAATAACAGAGCCATTAATAAGACCAACTTTCATATCAGTATTGTTCTTATAAGTAACTATTTCAGGTGGAAAGATAAGGTCTAATAGATGCCCACCTTTACCATTTATTGTGACAATATTGTTCCATATAGCACGTTCTGCCCACTTACGAGTAGGAAATAAATAGTAATAAGAGCCAACTCTAGTCATAGCACGTTTAGACAGTATACTAGCAGTAGTAACGTCTTTACCATGTCGTCTAGGCCAACTAATCAGTAGATTCTTCGCACCCTGATCCAAGGCTTTCCAACTGTTTATTTGGTAAAACCTCGGTTTCAGTTGTGGTAACTGTATTCTCTTCGTATGCGTTTGCAAAATCAACTACCTCAATAATTATATCTTGTGACTCTTCACCCAACCTAGCTATTTTTGCTAGTTGTGCAGATGCTTGTGCATTACCATTTCCAGATTCAGTATACAGATGGCTCATTACTTCTGTTTGAAGAGCTTTTCTATCAGAAAAATCAATATCAACACTTGATCTATTAGTTTGTTTAGCAGCTTTTCTTCTAAATTCTGCAAGCTCTTGGCTGATAGCCCAATTTTTTTTGTTATCGCCTTCTTTGATTGTTTCATAAATTTCTTTCGCACTCATTTTTTTGACCAATCAATATCATCGTAGTTATTACGATACTTCTGTTTCTGTCCTATGGTCCTTGCAAAATTACTATTATCTAAAGTCTTTTTCCAATCACGTTCATCTTGTGCTTTTTGCGTATATCTATATGGAACATTAGGCTCATGGTATCCACTGTTAGTTTCGCTCATCTATCTCCTTTGCTAAACATATTACACACAGGTAATCAGTCATTCCAGTAGCGTTATCTATTATATCACACACTGGATTATCTTTTGTATCCAAGCAACCACATTCACTACAATGTTTATTGAACGTCAACATCTATCACCTCCACAAATTGCTCTCCACAAAAAGGACAAAAATTTGGGTCATTTAAATTCATTGGTAGCTCACGAACATAAAAAATATTTTTACAATCATAGCACGTCATTTGTGACAAATCACTTATTTGTAAATCTTCCATACCCTCCCTTATGGTCTAGAAAGGCGATATTGTAAAGTCTGAAATAAATAAAAGCGTTTCGATGGGTCTAATCGTAAAATTTTTGGCATTTTTTAAAAGTCGATGTGGGTTTCCAAAAATAGCCTGCCCTAAAAAAGCAAATCTAGATAGTAATTTTATATAAAAGTCAATACTAAAATGTTGTAAATAATTAGCTAATTAATTAAGATATTTTGTAGTATTTTTCTAGGATAATTATGGGATGGCATAAAGATTGCTATCGTGCGTGTACGCATAAAGATGTCTTTTAAATGACTAGAGGAGTGTAAACTCTCTATGGTATTTCTTCTTATGTTTGTGTCTATGTATATGTTTATATCTCTTTATATTTATAAGGCTCATATTTGACGTTTAATGGACGTTTAATGCAGCAGTTGATCTGTAACATATCTTAACTAGTTTTCTATTCAGGCACAAAAAAAAGACTGCCGATTAAGACAGTCTATTGATTACTGGAGCAGCAATATTAATTAGTAAACTCGATAACGCCTAAATGAAAATTACCTAATTTAATATCAGTAACTGCATCAATGAAGAATTTATCTATGAGCCTTTGCCTGACATAAACACATCTCTCTTGATCTTCCCATTCTTGAGTACAATCTCTCATTTCTTTTGTATTATTATCTAGTATGGCCTCATAAGAATTGCAACTAAACTCATACTCAAATCTATACGCAAGATCATCACTAATTTTACACCATTCATCAGAATTTTCTTCTACTTCAGGAAACTTATCTTTAATAACATCCTCGATCATTTTCATCATAACTGACCAAGTAATTTCTCGAGAATGTTTACCATATCTAATTCTTCCATAGAGAAGATCAAAGTAGTATTTGATGTATCTATCGTTTGTCATCCATTCACGCTTAAATAGATGCTGAATTAAGGCACATAATGGTATGAACAATAAACCGATCAAACAACCGATTGCAGTACCACTAGCAAGCGTTAAATTACCACTGCCTAATCCACCAAGAAAATCGGATAAGGCATTGCCTAAACCAGCACCAATCACAGCACCATAACAACTACGTTTTTTAGCAAACGCCTTTTCAACTTCAAGGCCGCTAAAAGCACCAAAGATCATCACTGCATTATCGATGATGCCAAATATAATATAATCTAACATTTTGTTCCTTTCGTTATAATTTATCTACCAGCAAAATCATCTTCATCAAATGATGTTCCAAATATTTTATTAATTTCATCAACTGTTTGCTGACCCTCTTTCCATTCATCTGAAGTTTTATCATCTGTATCGTATGGAGCAGTCAATTCGCCATAATCGCCTGTTGCAATTTCTTCTTCATTCTGAGCAATTAATAATGCATATCCATTATCATCTCCATCAATCATAACCCAATTTCCGCAAGATAATTCTTTCCATGTGTTGAATAATATTTTTCTTTTTACAGACATATTTTTTTTCTCCCTTGTAATAATTTATAGTCACATTTCATATATCGAATGTGATGTATTTCATGATGAGATTTTAACATCTCAACCAAACGCATATCTTGATCAGTCATCGTATCTTTTTCAGTACGAGTAAACCCAAGAGATTGCATATTCATTTTATATGTATGATAATTCATTAGTTAACCTCCTTATCATATTCATCCCATTCAGCTTCATATTTAGCAGCACAATCGCCACAAATCCATCCTTCATATGTGGTATCATTGTGGTCAATATATCCACTGTAACGATTAACAAATCTACCACTACCAAAATGGCAAAATTTGTCGCAATGAATACAAACTTCCTGATTATGCATATCAATAGTACCAGTCGTCATTTTATTTATTCTCCTTTGTAACTTCAGTGAATGTAACTTTTTTATGTTTTAAACATAATCTAAAATACTCATTTGCGAGTTGTTTTCCTCGTTTAGTATTTGAGAATTTTTGCAATATTTCTTGTGCTTTTTTATCATTCATTTATTTAGCCTCCATGTATTTGATTTTTGCACCATTGCGATATTTGAAGTTTAATACTTTATCTGAACGTCTATGATCAAATTTTTCGAGTTGATCTTTTAGTCCAGTATTAATGTTACTTAACTTTTGTTTTATTACTTTTGCCATAATTTATTCCCTTAATTAAATTACTGATGATCTCATCAGGTAGCCAACTAGACTACGACGCACCGCAGTGCGTTTCGATCTATATATTGAATTTATTAAAAACATCATAAAGTGTTTCAGATATTTCTTTAACACCAAAATGTAAGATTACATCTAACCTATGTTTTGATGTCCAAAAATTATTGAATTCATCGTATTCTGGGAATCCAATATAATCAGCAAGAACATCATCATCTCTTAAAAAAGAATCTAATTGTTCGGCTGGTAATCTTTCTGTCCAATTTTCTTTATATTCATTTTCACCATTTTTATAGGTGCAATTAAATATAGCGTATACTAATTTTTCTTCTGTCATAATTTATTCCTAATTTGCCAATGTGAATATCGGCTTAACAAATAATATATAGATATTAGTGCATTTTTAATAGAATAAAATGCTGCTAATATTAGACAGAAAAACGACAATATTTTGCGTACTGGTACACAATTTTATTCGCCTGATAAAAATTTTTTTTTAATTTTTTTTTAAATTTTTTTTGGCCCAATCTTTGTCAAGGACCATATTGGTCTCATTACATCATTAGCTAAAGAAAAGCAATTTAGCTAATCAAGAACCATAAGCCTGATTTAAAACATTTTAAAATTTTTGATTTTTTTTATTTTTTTATTTCT